>Ga0209390_10000342_pt1 | contig 89294 bp, 73 predicted proteins | sample BON01_FD_187212 | JGI IMG/M metagenome (GOLD analysis project Ga0209390, IMG submission 187212) | Freshwater microbial communities from Lake Bonney liftoff mats and glacier meltwater in Antarctica - BON-01 (SPAdes) (version 2) | ecosystem: Environmental > Aquatic > Freshwater > Ice > Glacier... | reverse complement strand
TTGGATTCCCTGAGTTGGATTCCCTGAGTTGGATTCCCTGAGTTGGATTCCCTGAGTTGGATTCCCTGAGTTGGATTCCCTGAGTTGGATTCCCTGAGTGTTTTTGCCGCCATCACCAATTCCCCTCAACACCAAGACAGTGAACTGCCAAACACGACCATTTGCCGTCGCCGTTAGGCATTTATCAATTGAGAATTTTCAATTTCTTATTTTTTTATGCGAAGAGCGTCGAACTGTCAATACTTCGGCGAAAAAAAGTAAGCAAATTGCAGATTTCGATGTTTGACGCGGCAAAAATCTAGGTGCGGCGAGAATTTAGGTGCCACCGGTTTAGCTGAACTCATCAGTTTCCTGTCTCACGCTGCGATTCACTTGGCACCGCTCGGGGTCGCGGCGGGTTGCACTACCTTGCTGATCGTCTAGCGGAGGTGCCCCTTGGGGGATCATCGTCGACAAGCGAAACCGGCAGGAACTTCACGGGCGTTTTAGCCGGCGAATCGTTTAACTGGCCGCTTGTCCTGCGTCGCAGCCTTCGCCGCCGGTGCTAGAAGAAGGCTTGCGCGACGCCTTCGGCTTGGCAGAACGCTGCAACGGTGAGTGAGGTCCGCAAGTTGAAAACGCTCGAACCGCCGGCTGCAACGAATCGAGGCGGCGGACGGTTGGTGTGTGGGCATGTGAAGTCCAGATCGTGTGACGAAACGAAACCCAAGATCCTAAGGCCCACGCCTACCCGGGTTCTGGTGTACAGTTACCTTGATCCTGTCTTGCTGGACCTCATTTTGAACTCGGTTTTTGAATTGCGACCCAGAGGTCTTTTTCAACCCGGGCCACGACGAAAGTTTAAGATTGGGTTAAACTATCAAACATGAACAGACGCCTCACCAAAATCAGCAAATACTTGTCATTCGTGTTACGACATCATCCCGAATCGATTGGCCTAAAACTCGATTCCGAGCGATGGGCGAGGGTGGATCAGCTTGTGCAGAACGCCAATGACCATGGCAAATCGATCACGTTAAAGCAAGTTCAAGATGTCGTGGTGTTGGACGAAAAGAAGATATTTGTTTTAAGCGACGACGGTCTTCGCATTCGCGTCAAATGAAAGCCCTTGGTTAAAACGCGACTGGTTAAACTTGGCTGGGCAGCGGTCCGCTTTCTCGTCTGCTAAATTCGGATTCTTCATTTCGAACGATGACACTGCAATCGATCCACATTCCTAACGAAATCAAACAGCTTGGGCACTCAGCAGCGGCCGCTCGTTTGATTGATTTGGCAAACGACAGAATCGAAGCTTTCCTATTGGCCGATGATTCGGTAATCGAGGAATTTATCCCTTGCGACTTCCACCTGTTGGATCAAGCGCTAACTTGGATTGAGCAAAATGATTTGCTCGAAGGCAACCGTTTTTGCGAACTAGGCAGTGGTTTTGGAGTGGCAGCGTTGTTAGCAGCGTTGCGTGGAATGCAGTCCGTTGGAATCGAGATTGAACCCGCCTTGGTCGCGCAGGCTCGCCACTTGGCAGATGCCCTAGATTTACCAGCCAAGTTCTATTGCGGCAGCTTCGTTCCCAGGGACATTTCTGGAATATTGGAATTGGCCTATGCGGGTAAGCAGTTCCAAACGGATGATCGCCAAGTGTACGAAGAGATTGGATTGGGACTAAGCGATTTTGATCTTTTCTTCGTCTTCCCGTGGCCCGGTGAACAACCATTTTTAGAAGCCTTATTCGAAGCCAGGGCATCCAAGAATTCTTTGCTTCTAAGTTTCCACGGCCACAACCGAATGCAACTCGTTGGTAAGACGTAATGGTTGCGTCCAACCCACGGAAGCTGATTATCGGCTATCATGACCAACGTTACCCACGTTCTGAATCGAATCCAACAAGGAAATCCTGCGGCATCGACGCGGGTGCTACTGTTGGCTTCCCTATAAATTCTAGTGACGGCTGGCCAACGTTTAGGCGCGGCCAGTCTGACCCAGGCTAGAAAATCTGGCCGAAAATCCAGACTAGAAAATTCGACCAAACGCTGCCATAAACGACTGCCATAAACGACTGCGATCGAACATTAGCGATCGAACATTAACGAACACCATTGAAGCCCAAAAATCATGATTGAAATCGGCAGGACGTATAGTTTAGAAGTGGTCAAGGACACCGAATTCGGAGTCTTTTTGGACGCCGAAAATTTAGGCGAAATCCTGCTGCCCAGGAAACATACTCCGAACAACTTGAGTATCGGTGATTGGGTCAAAGTCTTTCTTTATGTGGACTCGGAAGATCGTCCCATCGCGACCACTCAAACGCCGAAAGCAGAGATCGGCCAATTCGCGTTTTTGGAAGTGAAAGACAATACGCCGGTCGGTGCGTTCTTGGATTGGGGATTGGACAAAGATGTCTTGGTCCCTTTTGCGAAACAGCATCGGCCGCTGACCGTAGGCGATTCCTACATCGTGTTTCTGTACATGGATAACCAAGACCGGATCGCGGCGACCTCGAAAATTGACAAATGCGTGCTCGAAGATGACCAACACGATTTTCGTCCGCAGCAGAGGGTAGATTTGATTATCGCAAACAGCACCGAATTGGGTTTCAAAGCGATTGTAAATCAAAGCCATTGGGGCTTGCTGTACCAAGATGACGTGGATCAACGGCTCAGTTTCGGGCAGAGCATTCAAGGCTATATTAAGCATATTCGCGAAGACGGAAAAATTGACTTGAGTCTGAAAAGTGGTTGGCAAATCCGCGACAACTACAGTCAAATGATTCAAGATTACTTGCGCGATCATAACGGGTTTGCCCCCGTTCATGACAAGTCCCCGCCGGAAAGAATCTCCGATCTATTTGGGATGAGCAAAGGACAATTCAAGAAGGCGATAGGTGGTCTGTACAAACAGAAAATCATTACGATTCAAGCCGATGGAATACGCTTGGTTTGATCGTCTTGTCAAACGGTCAGTCTTTCGCGCAATGATCGGGCCTTTTGGTTGCAACTTTCTTCGACCCTGTTGAATCGCTTAACCAGCGGTAGCGTGCCATGATCAAACACCTGCCATTACGAAACACCTGGCATTACGAAACACCTGGCATGATCAAACAGCAAATCACTGGTGATCCCACCGGCTTAACCCGGCAAGAGGCAAATCGTAAAGGGAAGTAAGTTACAGGAAGCCAACCTAAGTGGTAAGACTGATTAGATATTGGCCGCCTGTGGATACGATTTGGCTGCCGACCTGCAAGCCCGGCGACAATCGTGACAGGCGATCGATCAACCACTCGGCAGCGGCTTGGGCGTCTTCCTGGGTTGGGCAACGTGCCATCGCTTCGCGCCCCCCCTTGAGTTCAAGTCGCTGGGCTGCCGCAATAATGGATGCAGGATCGACCAAGATCAAATCTCGCGGCCAGGCGATTATCGGATCGCTGGCACCTTTGTTGGTATTGCATCCCTTGTGGGCCAACCGATCTGGCGGTAACCCCGTCTTGTCCAGTTTCTTCTTCTTGGCCCTAGCCTTGGTGATGCGTTTGTCGACACTGGCGCTGCGAGGGTCATTCGACGGCATGTCGCGATCAACAGGTTCGTCGCATAACCAGCACCGCCAACCATCAGCTTCGCCCACATCATCCAGATGTCCCATCGTTTTTCATTGTCCCAAAGATTAGCAAATCCGAATGGAATCGGTCGGTTTAGATACGGTAGAAGAAGATACCCAACGAAAGTATCATTTCATCAAGCCCCATCACACCGCGTAAGTTTTTGTGCATAACTTGATCAGCCGCATTTTAGGTAACCCGACGGCTTGGTTTCACTATGAAACTTGTGACCGGGTGCTTAAGAATGGAGTGCAGTCCAGGAAATCCGGAGCCAATCCATTCCGCCAGGATGTCCTGATCCGCGATAGCCTGATCCGCGATATCATAGACGCCTGGGTCAGTCAGTGGAAGTCAGACGCAGAGCAGTCTTTGCAGAAAGCGGTTCGAAACTACGAACGCCTTAAAATTTAGCGCTGACGGCAACTTGGCGCGGCCCGAAAAGGCGTTTTCTGTCGGTTAAGGTTGCACAAGTTACTAACGGTAGTTTTGCTAGGCAGGTCTATTCTCAGCCCCGGGTACGATTAAGAAACCTATCGGGAATGGTCCCAAAATTACTTTGCAAATTCAAAAGTTAGCGGTAGCAGGCTGGCGCTACTTTCGCCCAAACCCGAGACCTATTTCATGCCTTGGTGTACGAGGCCTTGATGTACGAGGCCTTGATGTACGAGGCCTTGATGTACGAGGCCTTGATGTACGAGGCCTTGATGTACGAGGCCTTGATGTACGAGGCCTTGTTTGGACCAGTCGACCGTACTGATTGCCCGGGGGCATATAAGAGTTTAGACACCTACCGCTCGATGGCCAGAATGTGACACTTCTATATCATAATTTCTTGGAAATTTTCTTGGCTCGAAGCCCAGTTTCGGTACCAGTCATTGGCACCAGTCGTCTATAATTGGGTCAGAGATCGAAAAATTCATTTAGGAAACGGAACTGCCGAGCATGATTCAACTGAAGACCATTTGCCTTGTCGTATTTTGCAACTTGTTGTGCTTTGAAACTGCGTTTGGTTTTCAGGAAACCGAATCTGCAGATCAAAGCGCAGCGTTGACCGACGCGAATTTTGCCACTTGGCGTGACCAAATTCGCGCCAAGCAATCGGAACTTGTTTGGCAGCAACTTCCATGGGAGACCACTTACCGTGATGGACTTCTTCAAGCGTCCGCGGCCGACAAGCCTTTATTGTTGTGGGTGATGAACGGGCATCCAATGGGTTGCACGTGAGGCAACGGCAACGTTGGCCGACGGTCTGTCTGGTCTGATGCTGAGATTCGTAAGATGACGGAAAATTTTGTGCTTGCCACTGATGAAGTGTGGCGACTTCAGGGCGGGTATGACTTCAATAAATATCGAGCCGCTGGAGGCGACGATCCCGAATGTCTCGCTTTTCAAGATATGGCCGCTCAAGGCCATTATGGTGCGGGTGGTGGGACCAAACAGGGAATCTACGTGTGTGCGCCGAGCGGAAAATTTTTGGCCGCCATCAATTCGTTGTCCCCCGAGGCGGTCAAGAATATGTTGGAAAGTGGTCTGGACGCGTGGAATAAGCTTCCCGAAGAAGATCGCCGCGCGAAGCCACCAAGCGCGAAGCCGAACCATCGTTGGGAATGGAGCTATCCAGAAAAAGGCCTGGTCCTGAAACAAACCGCTCGTTACCTGCGGGAAGAAGCAAGCAAAGATCAGCAACCCGACCCTCGCTTCAACTTTGATTTTGCCTGGTTCAGCCCTGAGGAAGCGGCCCAGTTGATTCCCGACGCACCCAGCGTTGGCCAACAACATCAAGTGCCAGGCAATCTGTATCGCCGGCTGGCCAGGTACAATCTGCTGGACAATGCCCACGGTGAAACTGGCACATACCATGCCGATGAAGTACTGGGGAAGTTGATGGTCGAAGTCCTTAGCGTAGAACCTGAAGCGGTGCGGATTCGTATTTCAGGAACCAGCACCGCAACCGCGGGTGAAGCCGAACACTTTGGACTTTCACCGGCACGAAGGATTCAGGTGGACCTGCTGGGTTTTGGAGAATTCGATCCAAGGGAACAGAAATTTCGCAGCTTTGAATTGGTTGGGAAAGGAAAGATCTACGAAACGTCGACCCCCAAACCCGATGAAAAACACGCTCGTATGATCGGCTGGTATTTCGCATTAGCTGATCCGGACCGACCTGTTGATCGAATTTTTCCAACGCATCTTCGAGCCTACGATGCCCCATGGGTGAAAAAACCCAAGATCACTTTACAGGATTTACAAAGCAAGCCGTCCGATCGCAAGAAAATGAATCAGGTCAAATGAAGTCAACAGTGACGTATGCCCAGTTAAAGACCTCGTACGTTGTTGAACGCAAGCTATCCGGTTGAACGCAAGCTATCCGGTTGAACGCAAGCTATCCGGTTGAACGCAAGCTATCCGGTTGAACGCAATGGAAGTTGTTGAACGCAATGGAAGTTGTTGAACGCAATGGAAGTTGTTGAACGCAATGGAAGTTGTTGAACGCAATGGAAGTTGTTGAACGCAATGGAAGTTGTTGAACGCAATGGAAGTTGTTGAACGCAATGGAAGTTGTTGAACGCAATGGAAGTTGTTGAACGCAATGGAAGTTGTTGAACGCAATGGAAGTTGTTGCAGACCAAGGTGACCATACTAGTCAAGGTTTTCGGGCGGCTAGGTTGCCGGGTGTTCCAAGTTGCGTTGCGTGTAGTGACTGGGATTTACAAAACCGAACTGGCAGGTTCCCGCGAATCTTGCGTGGGCAACCGGTTCAGGTTGGTTTCCCCCAGCGAATTCTTAATGCATCCAGCAAAACGGCGACGACGATCACCGTTCCGGTGATGATTTGCTTGTTGGCGTCGGAGACTCCAACCTGGGCCAGTCCCGTTTGCAGGACTTGGATAATCAAGACGCCGATAAAGGAACTGACAACGCTGCCCCGACCGCCCATTAAACTGGTGCCGCCAATCACGCAGGCGGCAATCGCGGCAAGTTCAATCCCGATCGCGCCATTGGGATCGACTGTGGATAGCCGAGAAGTTTGGGCCAGACCGGCCAAGCCGCACATCAATCCGCTAATGCCGAAGACGGCAATCGCATAGGGAGCCGAGCGGATGCCAGACATTCGGACGGCTTCAACATTGGTACCGATGGCAACGCAGTAACGTCCGAAAACAGTTTTTGTCAGGATGAATTGTCCCATGATGACCGCCAACACCGCAACGACAAACGCCGGTGAAAACGGGACACTTCCCAACGGTTGACCAAACCATTCGACCTTGCTGCCGATGTACACCGATTGTGAATCGGTGACCACTTTAGTCGCCCCGCGTGCAATTTCTAGCATGCCAAGTGTGACAATGAATGAGGGGATGCCCAAGCCAACCGAAATCAATCCATTGATCGTGCCACACAAACCGGCAACCAACATCGCGGCGACCAAAGCGGACCCAATCGACCAACCCTGGTTGACCATCAGCACACCTAAAACCGCCGACGAAAGTGCCAGCAATGACCCGACGGACAAATCGATTCCGCGGACGATTAGCACCAGCGTCATGCCGACGGCCAAGAACGTCAAATCGGGAATTTGGTTGGCTATGGTCACCAACGTTGACACTTGAAAAAAGTTATTGCTGCTGACGCTAAATACGATAACCAGCAGTAGCAGGACCAGCAACAGTCCGCCGTATTGTACGACCGATTGAAACCACTTGGATTGATTCACACCGACTCTCCCATCATCTTGTCTCCGATTACCGTGTCGCCCGTCATCGTGTCGCCCGCTTGAATGTAGCCAGAGAATGAAGCCCGCATGATTTTCTCCTGACTCCAATTTTTGCGTTCAAACGTTTCCACAAGTCGCCCATCGCACATCACCGCGATCGAATCACAGTTCTCAAAAAGCTCTTGCAGATCACTACTAACAATCACACAAGCCTTGCCTTGGGCGGACAGTGATTCCAACAACCTGTAAATCCGTCGGCGGGCAGCGACATCAATTCCACGGGTCGGTTCATCGAACAGAAATACGTCGGCATCACGGACCAGCCATTTTGCGATGGCCACTTTCTGTTGGTTGCCGCCACTAAGCGTCGCCACACTCTGTTGAGTGGTTTGGCATTGAATTCCCAAATCATCCACCATGTCACTGCTGACGCTCCGTTCGTGGGCACCTTGCAGCAGACCCCAGCGTGAAAAACGTTTCCACAGGCTGCCGAGGGTTGTGTTGACGGCGATGGATTGTGATAGCAGCAAACCGTTTTGCCTACGATCTTCGGTCACCATTGCCAGTCCCGCTGCCACCGCTTGGCTAGGGCTAGAAAACCGAACCCCCAACGGTCGAGCCCGCAGCATCACCTCGCCCGACGTCGCCACGTCCGCTCCAAAAATGGCCCTCAGGCATTCGGTACGTCCCGATCCAACCAGTCCGGTAATTCCCAGCCTTTGGCCTCGGTGAACCTGCAGTGACACATCACGGACCTTGCCACAGGTCAACGATCGCACCTGCAGCGCCATTTCATCGGTGCGATGGGATTGATACCTTGCGGCTTGGCTTTGCGGTGCATCGCCACTGATTAAGTCCACCATGTCGTCCGCCCGCAGCGAAGCGGTCTTTCGAGTGGTGACGTACTGACCGTCGCGCAGCACCGTGATTCGATCCGAGATCGCTGCTACTTCGTCCAGTCGATGGCTGATGTAAATGATTCCAACGCCCTGTTCGCGCAGTCCACGAAGATGCCCAAAAAGTTGTTCCGATTCTGTACCAGAGAGAGCGGCGGTGGGTTCGTCCAAGATCAACACGCGGCACTGCCTGGCCAGTGCCGTTGCAATCTCGACCATTTGTTGATGCCCGACGCCCAACGATTCAACCGGCGCACCCGTGGCTACCTGAGATAAACCAAAGCGATCGAGTATTCGCCGCGCTTGGTCATGCAGCAGACGACTTCGCAGCAGCCCGCCACGATTAGGCAGCCTTGTCAGCAACAAATTTTCAGCGACCGACAGCGTACCGATCAAATTCAACTCTTGCTGGACAATCTCGACACCGGAAGCCTCCGCTTGTTGTTTGGTTTGGGGTGCGTAGTTCGCGCCAGCCAATTGCATCGTTCCGTCGGACGGCGAGATCAAGCCACTGATGATTTTGCACAGCGTACTTTTGCCCGCTCCGTTGGCCCCCAACAACGCGTGAATCTCTCCGGCGCGAACGTCCAACGACACGTTCCGCAGGACGGTCACGTCACCGTAGTGTTTAGTCAGTTTGATCGTTTGCAGCAGCGGGGTCTGGCTCATTTTCCCCGCAATGTTTCTGCCGTGACCAAGTCGACTGGCGTTTCCATGTCCATGTTGCCTGCAGGACCTTCGCTCAGTTCCTTCAGTGCTGCCTGGATCCCGAACACGGCCAACTGATCGCCATGCTGGTCTGCGGTTGCCAGAACCTTTCCTTCGCCAATGGCGGCCTGGATTGCAGAGATATTGTCGAACCCAACGATTTGAACTTCGCCCCCACGTCCGGCACTTTTCACCGCAGCGACCGCCCCCAGCGCCATCGAATCGTTCGCGGCAAGGATTGCAGAAATCTCGGGATGTTCGCTTAACATCGACAAAGCGATTGTATTCGCCTTGCTGATTTCCCACTCCGCAGATTGGCTGTCCACGATCTCAATACCGGCTTCTTTCATTGCCGCCTGGAAACCCTGCAAACGTTGTTGTGCATTAAAGGATGTGCGTATGCCTTCTAGGATGCCGACTTTCTTTGACGTTCCCTCCAATGACAATGCCAGGTATTGAGCAACCTTTTTGGCTCCGGCAAGGTTGTCCGGTCCAACAAAAGGAATGGTGACGCCCTCTTGCTTCAAAATATTTTGGTCAAGTTGGTTATCGATATTGATCACGACAATGCCCGCCCGCTTGGCTCGCCGCAGCACAGGCACCAACGCTTTGGAATCAGCCGGAGCAATCACGATCGCGTCGACACCACTGGCAACCATTTCCTCGACCAACGCAACCTGACGATTGAGATCACGTTCGTCTTTGATGCCGTTGACGATCAGATCATAGTCGTCGGCGTGTTCTGATTGGTGCGATTGAGCGCCCTTGGCCATCGTCGAAAAGAATTCGTTGGCAAGCGACTTCATGATCAGTGCGATCCGCGGTTTCTTGGTTTCTGCAGTCGCATCCGCTGAAGAAACGTCAGGCGAATCGTTCTTCGCTCCACATCCGATAATGAATAGCAGCACCAGACAACCGGTTAACGTCAGTGGCAACTGGGCAGCTACCAGATCGCGGCGCAAGCAAGTGAGTTTCCTGTTCACTCGCTGGCGAGTCGTGCTAGAATTGGCATCCATTTTCATGGGTCGTTCTGCTAAGTACTTCATCTTATTAACTTCCCGAATTTTAGGATTTCTTCATGGGTAGCGATGCTGTCTTGAGCCCCGGAGCGAGACGCAGCGATGGCACCCGCCGAGTTTGCAAAAAGGACTGCGTCGCGTAATTCACCGCACTGCGCCCAACGCACAGCAAGTGCGCCGGCGAACGCATCACCTGCGGCTGTGGTATCGATCGCATCAACGCCGAATGCCGGAACCACAGTGGCCTGACCGTCGCAATAAAGCAGGGTGCCATGGGCTCCCATCGTTATCGCGACATTCTTGGCACCCATCGCATGCAGTCGAATCGCAGCGGCTTGGGCTTCCTCTGTGGTGGTCACGGGTAGCTTGGTCAGCGCCGTCGCTTCGGTTTCGTTCGGGCAGATCAAATCGACTTCAAGCAACGTTTTGGGAAAGTCCGTCGGAGCAGGTGCGGGATCCAAGATGACTTGAACACCATGACTTCGCGCAATGCGGATGCCTTCCAGAACCGATTCAAGCGGAATTTCCAACTGGACCATCAAACAATTAGCTGCCTGGATGATCGAATCGACCGCGCGAACGCGTTCGGGTGTCACCGCTGAATTCGCACCTGGCACCACCATAATCGAGTTCTGACCTCGTGAATCCACCGCGATCACAGCCAGTCCACTCGCTTGATCCTCACATCGCCAAACCGCGTCGCAGTTGACGTTACGCATTTTCAAATTGTCAATCAAGCGATCCGCAAAGGCATCTCCGCCGACGGCACCAATCATCGACACCTCGCCGCCCGCCAAAGCCGCCGCCACCGCTTGATTCGCTCCCTTGCCGCCACAGAACTCGCGAGACGATTCAGCCAGAATCGTTTGGCCGGCGACAGGAAGATCCTGGCATCGAACGACCAAGTCCATGTTGATGGAACCTAGCACCACAATCCGGGGCGCACGTATCGTGTTCACGCTCATGCTACTTCCCACTGGGCGGCTGGCTGGAAAGCTGCACCAAGGCTTCGGTGGTGCGGCCTTTTTGTTCGTCACGAATAATCAAGTAGCGGTCTCGCCCACCCGCGGATGCCTCAAACGTGGTTAGCCCATTATCTGCGACCGTAACAACACCTGTTGGTGATAGATCAAAGTAGCCTCGGTCGGGGCGAATGGCGTAAAGCACTGAAGTCAAATCCCAGGTCGGTCGGTCGTGCGGCGGTGGATTGTACAGGGTGTATGCGTCGGACACCGGGTGATAAGCAGCATATCCGTAGTCTTGCAGGATGCTTTGGTGCGGGTACGGCAAAGCGATACCGATCTCGAATCCGCTCCATACCATCGGCGTTGGCCAATCGGCACAAATTGATTTTGCAGACGGAATGTCCATCACGATATTGTATTCCCGATGGTCGTAAAGTTCCCCTTTTTCCCCCGGGATCCGAGTGAAAGCGCCGGCCATGACCGAAAGCAAACGCACTTTCTGCTTGACCAGTTCGCTACCAGTCAACGGGCTGTTTTCATCCGACGGGGACTGCAACAGTTTGGCTAGATTGGTTGAAAAGCCAACTTGCGCGATCACCACGCTTCCATCCTCTTGCGATGCCAGCGCCTTTCGCAGAACCATTACCGCGTCAGGCACTTTAGTTACGAACGTCAGGTCATGCGGGTAGTTCACACGATCTTCGGCTAACACATTAAATTTACCGGCGTCGCTAGTGACACCACTGCGACAGATACCCATTGGAATATCGCCGCGGCCATAGAACGTATTCACCGCGTCGGCAAACGACGCTGCCAACGGGTGATCTTTGGTAATCGTCACAGCCAATAGTTCACATTCGCCGCGTGACTGCAATGCATGGATCATGCCCATCGCCAAGACGTCGTCACAATCGTTCCCAAGGTCAGTATCAAAAATCAAGGGAACCGCTTTGCGAAGCGTTTTTGCAGTATCCTGAGCATTTGCCAAGGCAGTGCTGCCAAAGACAAGCAAGATCAGCAGCAGACCGAGTTGAAATCTTTTCATGGCTATTTAATCCTTGCGACAGATTGACGTGACACCAGCTTGACGGGCACGACGTGAGTCCGTTTTCTTGGCTTTTTGCCGGTGCGAAGTTGTGTTAAAATCAGCTGGGCGGCAGTTTGGCCCAACCGCACGACATCTTGCGAGATCGTGGAAAGTGGCACTTTCAATAGGTCGACTACGGGTGAATGGTCAAACGTAATTAACGAAAGATCGTCTGGCACCGTTCGCCCCATTTCGCGGACCGCTCGTAGGGCACCAAATGCGTTGGGCGTACTCAGTGCAAAAAGCGACGTAAGATCGGGACGACTGGTCAACAGCGACCTGGCTGACACATAGCCCGAACGTTCGGTAAAGTTGTCGCCGGCAACTAAACTCGGATCAAAACTTAGCCCGGCGGCACGAAGCGATTCGCCAACGGCAGCCAACCGAGTTTCATTGGGCAGCGTGCCAGGCAAACCCTGCAGGTAGCCGATCACTTTATGTCCGCTGCGGAGCAACTGCTTCATCCCCAACGCCGCTCCCTTGAGATTATCGGACATCACACTTGTCAACGCAGAGTCGGGAAAGCATCGGTCGACCACGACCAAGGGAACGCCACCGGCATCCGCCTGAATCAAGTGCTCGGCGTCCATGCCCACAGGACAAACCACCAGTCCTTCGACTCGACGCGACTGCAACTGGGCCACAAGCTTGACTTCGACCTCCGTCGTTTCGCAACTATCCGCCAAGAGCACCGAAAATCCTTCAGCCTCGGCCTGCAAGGTGACCTCTTTAGCGATCGCGGCAAAGAAAGGATTAGAAATGTCGGGCACAACCACACCAATCAAACCACTCCGCCGACTTTGCAAAGAGCGAGCCATCTGACTGGGGTGAAACTGAAGACGGTCGGCATGTTTCTTGACTTCCAAGACCGTCTTTTCACTGATCCGATATTTCTTCCCCAGCCCATTCAAAGCCCGTGACGCCGTCGAAACACTCACGTTAGCCGCCCGCGCAACATCGTGCAGCGTGATGACTGAAGTGTTGGAAAGCGACATCGGTATCTCTCGGAAAAGGCTATGCACAAACGTTTGTGCAATCATATACCCAGAGAATCCAAGCCGCAAGCAGGCCCGCTCAGCAAACCAAACCCGTGTTCAAAACTGGGGTTACCCGGCCGGCGGCAAGCTGTGGCCGACTGCATCAGGCATCTTGCCATTTGGCTAGGCAGTGACTAGAACATTCGTATGATCATCAGAATGTACGTGCGCAGCGTGCCAGATCGATCAGCGTCTTTTTGCAAGCCTGGAGTTGACCTCAGATGCGTTTAATTTTGACAACAATCACTGCGATGATGCTGGGCCTGGGAAATCTAGCCGTTGCCCAAATCAACGTCATCTCGCCGGCCCAAGCCAATGCATTGATAGCGAATCCGGACCCTGCTAAACGACCCGTCGTTTTGGATACTCGCGGCGGTTACAAGGACTATTTTCGTGGGCACCTACCGACTGCCCATCATATTAACTTTGACACTCTGCGGGGAACCGATCAGGGGGTTCCCGTTGAATACTTGCCCGATGATTTGACCAAGGCACTGTTGGTTCGCGCAGGTGTTGACAAAAATCGGACTCATTTGATCTATGCAACGGGAGCCGAATTACCCAACGACGAGGTCCTTAGTTCCAGCATGGTTGCTTATGTGTTGGAGAAGCATGGTGTTACCGACATTCGAATCGTGGACGGTGGACTGGCAGAGTGGAAGAAACAATCACTGCCGGTGACCCAAGCGTACTTTGGCAACCCAGCCGGCGATTTGCCCACGACGATGAAGCCCGGCATTGGAATCGCAATCGAAGAATTGCTTGAGAAAAAGAAGCAGCCTAACGTGATTCTAGTGGATGCTCGGCCACACAACGAATATGTCGGTGAGGATGACATTTGGCTACGCAAGGGACACATCCCAGGCGCGATCAACTTTCACTGGGCGCGACTGATGGAATCGGACAACACGCATAAGTTTCTGTCGGCAGAAAAGGGGAGCGACGAACTGGTCAAGGCGGGACTGACCAAGGACAAGGAAATCATCGTCTATTGCGGAACTTCTCGCGAAGGCAGTCTTTTAAGATTCTACCTGACTCATGTTGCCAAATATCCCAACGTGCGTCTTTATGAAGGTTCGTGGAAAGAGTACTCTTGGCTGAAGCAGTATCCAGCGGAAACAAAAGAGAATTAGTTAGCATTCGCTGCCAGGCACTTGCAAGCATGGCATTTTTTCATCAACGACACGTTGCGGCTAGGACACAAATCAATGAAGTCGATGAACACTCTGGTTTTCTCACTCCCCTGGACTGTTATTGGCAGGACAGTCATTGGCAGGACAGTCATTGGCGGGACAGTCATTGGCGGGACAGTCATTGGCGGGACAGTCATTGGCTTAGCGCTACTTGCCTTGTCTTTAGGCTGTAGCCAGAATCCTTCCAATGTGAATGCGGACGCCAGCGGTAGCAAGCTTAGCGGTCGGCTGACGCTGACGGGATCAAGCACGGTGGCGCCGCTGGCAATGGAAATCGCTAGGCGATTTGAACAGCTTCATTCAGGCGTTCGTGTCGATGTTCAAACAGGTGGCTCGGGAAAGGGAATCTCTGATGCTCATGCCGGCATTGCCGACATTGGCATGGCCAGCCGATCGCTTAAGCCGGACGAAGCTGATCTGAGGTCGAATCAGATCGCTGCCGACGGAGTTGGGCTGATCGTTCATAGCTCCAACACTGTTTCTGAACTGACGCGCCAGCAGGTGATCGCGATCTATACCAACCAGCTTAACAACTGGAAAGAAGTTGGTGGTTTAGATCAAGAGATAACTGTCGTTCACAAAGCGGAAGGTCGAGCGACGTTGGAAGTGTTTCTGGAACACTTCGGCATCGACAACCCCACAGTCAAGGCAGACGTCATCGTGGGTGACAATCAACACTGTGTGAAAACGGTTGCGGGTGCCAAGGGAGCGATCGGATATGTTTCAATCGGAACCGCTGAAGCCGATATCGATGCCAGGGTGCCGATTCGCCTATTGCCACTGGATGGCATTCAGGCCAGCTCCGCGAATGTTGCCAGTGGTGATTTTCCAATGAGCCGACCGCTTAATTTGGTCACCACCGAATCGCCTTCGCAGCTAGCGGTTGCGTTTGTTCAATTTTGCCAATCGGCTGACGTGCACGACCTGGTGAAGTCTCAGTATTTTGTCCCGGTTACAAGTGAGTCCAATGTTGCGAAATGATCTACCTCTGAAGATCGTCACTCGCACATTGGCCATTTTGTCGGCAGCCATTGTACTGTTGGTTTTTGGATTTCTTGTGCGAGAATCTCAGCCGGCATTGAGCCAGTTAGGGTTCACTCGTTTTTTTACCGACGCTAGTTGGCATCCTCTTTCGGGACAGTTCAACCTGACGCCGATGATTGTGGCGACTTTGCTGACAAGCGTCGGAGCGATTGTTTTGGCGGCTCCGCTGGGAATTGCGTCTGCCGTGTTCGTGCATTTTTACGCGCCGTCATCTTTGGCAATCTGGCACCGTCGCTTCATTGAACTTTTGGCAGGCATCCCTTCGGTCGTCTTTGGATTGTGGGGGCTGGTTGTGTTGGCGCCCATCATCGCGCAGTTGGGCGGCAGCGGACAAAATTTGCTGACCGCGACCATTGTGCTGGGCCTGATGGTTCTGCCGACTGTCGCGATGTTGTCCGACACGGCAATCGGTTGGGTACCGCAAGATTGGGTTCATGGCGCTGCGGCGTTGGGAATGCAACGCTGGGCGATCGTTGGCAAAGTGGTGTTGCCGGGCGCGCGTCGCGGCATTGCAGCAGGTGTGATGCTGGCGCTGACACGTGCAATGGGCGAGACGATGGCGGTATTGATGCTGGCTGGCAACATTGTTGAGATGCCCACGTCACTGCTCTCGCCTGGGCGAACGCTGAACGCAAATATTGCGTTGGAACTGGGCTATGCGTCGGCCTCGCATCGGTCGGTGCTGTTTGTTAGCGGATTGATTTTGATGCTGGTCGTCAGCGTTATCGTGATCGGTGTTTCGCGCTGGGAAGGACGGTCCAATGGCGGACGATAACTTGCCAGCTTCTGCCACGAACAACGATCGCCCGTCTGAACGTGCTGAGTTCATTGCGGCGGCGGCGGTGTGGATGGCGGCTATGCTGGTGATCGGCACGTTGGTTTGGATTCTGACTGATATCGCAGTTCGTGGTTTGTCTGAAATTGATTTTGCATTTTTGACCGACGAGGTCCGGGACGCCGGACGCGCTGGTGGGATCGGCCCGATCCTGCTTTCGACCGCTCTGATTTTGCTGGTCACTTTAGCTATTGCGATTCCGTTGGCACTTGGAACGGCGATCGCATTGACAGAACGAATCGGGCAAGAGACTTGTTTTTCGCGGAACGTGCGTCGTTGTCTGGATGTGCTGGCGGGTGTGCCGTCGATTGTGTTTGGTTTGTTCGGCAACGCGTTTTTCGCGATCACACTGGGCCTTGGCTATTCGATTCTTACAGGAGCGTTGACGCTGGCGTGCATGGTGTTACCGATTTTGATTCGCACGTCCGAGCAAGCCATCACGGCGGTGCCCAACGAGTATCGCTTTGCGGCGGCATCGCTGGGGCTTGGTCGAACGGCTACGTTGTTTCGAGTGGTCTTACCGGCGGCGGCGGCGGCGTTGATGGCGGGCGTCGTGCTAAGCATTGGACGTGCGTTGGCAGAAACGGCGGCCTTGATTTTTACGTCCGGATACGTGACCCGAACACCTGAATCGCTGTTGGATTCGGGGCGTTCACTTAGTGTTCACATTTATGATCTGGCAATGAACGTGCCCAACGGCGGTTCGCAAGCCTATGCTACGGCCTGCGTGTTAGTCATGTTGCTGCTGGCGATTAATGCGACGACCGCGTTTCTGCTGCGTGTTGCTGGATTCTCAAGGCGACCCGCGATGGGAACACAAAGATGATTTCCACCGAAGACCTGTCGATTTCCTACAACGGAAATACTGTGTTGCGCAATGTGACCATCGAAGCCATGCCAGGGAAGGTCTTGGCGCTGGTTGGACCATCGGGATGTGGCAAGACCAGTTTCTTAGCCGCGCTTAATCGAATGACCGACCTGATCCCCGGAGCCCACGTCAGCGGGCGCATCAAATTTACCGGGCAAGATATTGGTGACGCGTTTGGATCGTCCGTTGAACTTCGCCGACAGGTTGGAATGATCTTTCAAAAGCCAAATCCGTTTGCCATGTCTATCCGCCGCAATATCGAATTGGCACTGCGCGAACATGGCCAACGCAATGCCGACTCGTTGCGACAAATTACAGAAACCGTTTTGCGGGATGTAGGTCTGTGGGATGAAGTGAAGCATCGACTCAATCAGTCAGCGCTTGAGCTTTCGGGCGGCCAGCAGCAGCGGCTGTGTATCGCTCGAGCATTAGCGCTGAAGCCGCAAGTGCTGTTGATGGACGAACCCTGCAGCGCACTCGATCCGATTGCGGCCGAACGCGTGGAACAGTTGATTCAATCAATGCGCGGCAGTTATACCATGATCATCGTCACTCATAATCTCGCTCAAGCACGCCGTTTGGCCGATCATGTGGGCGTCTTCTGGACACGCGATGGGGTCGGCGAAATTATTGAGCATGGTGAAACTGAAAAGCTGTTTACCCAATCGACCCACGAAACCGTGACCTCGTACCTTGCCGGTCGACGTGGTTAGAGTCGGGTTTGAACTAGCTTGAAAATCTCGCAAAGTTACACTCGCAAAGTTACACTCGCAAAGTTACACTCGCAAGTTACGCTCACTGGGTCAACTCACAGGGTCAGGCCAGAGTGCCCAAGAATTTGGACTTTTAGGGACGCGAAATTGCAATCGACCCAACGCCGAATCTTCTCCGTCTAACTTCGTCCGCAGACTTCGATCCTAGCAACTTGGAAGTTGAACGAAGTTTCGCTGGAGCTCACACGCCGCTGCCGAATTGTAAATTTGACTTAGATTCCGGCTTTCTGAACTGCGGCGGAATCGTCAGCTGAACGTTGCAGGAAAATCTGCAACTGCGTTTTGAATATACCCGCCGACAACCGGGCCCACCTGCAACCGGGCCCACTTGCAACGCGTTTGCGAACAACTTCAAAAGGACCCGTCGCAGCCATTGTGCCGAATTTCGGAAAAAGCAAAATGCGTGGTGTCTAAACAGTGGCCGATTTCGAGTAGAATGTCAGGAGCCTACTGCGACGGCAACTGCCGCAGGATCCTACCCAAAAATCTCCAACCACGGTTAGCCCTACCAATGACGATTCACAAAGCCCTGGTTGTCTTATTGATTCTGATCTTGGTAAACGTTGATCAACGGACCCAAGCCCAGGTGCTAAAGCCTGACCAGCTGCTAAACCGAGAGACCTTTTGGGACAACCGCGATTTCGAATGGTACGCGAACAATATTCCCCTGTTCGAATGCTCCGATAAGGAGATCACCACGACCTACTATTATCGCTGGGATTTGCTGACCAAGCATTTGACTTACGGCTCGGCCAACAGTGGTTATTCGTTTACCGAATTCATCGACCGTCCGTTTTGGTCGGGGGCTTATGGTGCGATCAGTTGCCCCGCCGGCCATCAGTTGTATGAATCGCGTTGGCTAAGATCGCCCAGGATCGCCAACGACTATTCGAAGTATTGGTTCGGCACTGCCGGAGCCCAACCTCGTAACTATTCGACTTGGCTGGCTGATTCCGTTCGGGCCATCGATCTGGTGCACCCCAACCAGGAACTGCTGATCGATTTGTTGCCGGATTTGATCACCAACTACGAAGGCTGGGAGCAGCGGCAGTTTGTCCCGGAGGTCGGACTTTTTTGGCAAACTGGTCACGACGACGGAATGGAATTCAACATCAACAGTCGCCAGACGCAGGACATTCTACGAGGTGCCCCCAGCTACCGACCGTCCTTCAACGCTTACATGTGGGCCGATGCCAAGGCGATTGCGAAAATCGCGGCGATCGCTGGCCAAGATGAAGTGGCGTTGCAATACAATTCTAAAGCGGATGACCTGAAGGCTAAGCTGATCCAGTTGTGTTGGGATGAAAAACGCCAGTTCTTTTTTCCAGTGCTTAGGAACGACGAACATCGCGATGGCCACACGATGAAGGCTTTGACTAAAACCTACGAATCCGGGCAATTCGCGGGTGATACGCACGGTCGCGAACTGATCGGTTACGTGCCATGGCAGTTCCAAATGTTCAAAGGCGAAACACGTTTCGATACGGCTTGGAAGAAGCTAATGGACCGCGACGGTTTTTACGCTGACTTTGGACCTTCGTTTGTGGAACGCAATGACCCGATGTTCTTGATCACCAATTCCTGTTGTTGGTGGAGCGGTCAATCTTGGCCTTACGCCACCACGCAAACGTTAAAGGCTTTGGCCAATGCATTGCAAGGCGGCTCGACGGTACTGGAATCAAATGATTACACCGATTTATTAAGCATCTACGCGCGTTCGCATCGAAAGAATGGCAAACCGTACTTGGCCGAAGCCTTGCATCCGGACTCGGGTTCGTTTGAAGGTTACGACAACTACAATCACTCGGAACACTATTTCCATTCGGGCTACTGCGACCTGGTGATCACAGGTTTGGTTGGCTTGATGCCACGCGGCGATAACACGCTGGAAATTCATCCTTTGGCTCCTGCGGATTGGGACTACTTTGCACTAGATGCCGTTCCCTATCGCGGGCATCTGCTGACCATTTTGTGGGATCGCACGGGCACGCGGTACAATCGCGGAATCGGCATGCAAGTTTTGGTTGATGGTAAATCCGTAGGCAATTGGCCCACGCTGCAACACGTTCGGATTGAAGACGCAGTGCGACTAGAAAAATCGACCGAATCCAAGTCACTGCCTGCGGTAACTCGGACGAATTTTGCGGTAAACAACGATGGGACGTACTTCCCGCGACTGACAACGTCATTCACTTCATCCAACAGTTCCGAATCGAAATTAAACGACGGCAACTATTGGTATTTGCAACAGCCGCCCAACCGTTGGACTTGTGAAGGTTCACCCAATTCCGCCGATCAAATTGAACTGGACTTTGGTGTCGATCGAATCATCGACACCGTCAAATTTTACGTGCTGGATGATGAAGCCACCGACGCTGGTTCTCCCATTCGTGCTCCGCAGCAAATCCGCCTAGAAGCGTGGTCAGATGGGCGGTGGCAAGCGATTGATTCGACCGTTCCGATTGCTGCTGTCGAAGGTCATCGGCCTTACACGTTTGAATTTCAGCCGCGGAAAACGGCCAAGCTACGGGCGACGTTGATTCACCAAGAAGAAGGTCGTTCAGGACTAACCGAGTTCGAAGCGTGGGGCAACGCGGTTTTGCCTTTGGATCCGGTCGCGCCGCCGGTGGGTAACTTGGCTTACAACGATGGGTCGCAAGAATTCCCTCGGGCGACGGCCAGCCATCATGATCGGTTTGGTGGCGTTCCCAAGTCGGCTATCGACGGGATTACCAACTTCCTACCGACCCCAACCAATCGCTGGACCAGTTATGAATCGAAAACGGAAACCGATTGGCTGGAAATTGATTTCGGCCAGCCGGTCGAATTCCGCCGAGTCGACTTGGCGATCTACGATGACCGCGGAGGCGTCCAACCACCCACTTCTTACAAGCTACAGACGGTGGTCGATGGCAATTGGATTGACATCGACCAAGCAAAATTTGCACCCGAACAACCAGCCGGAAACCAATGGAATATCGTTCATTTGGCACCGGCAACCTCTACCAAACTGCGCATCGTCTTTACTCATAACCGCCAGGCCAGAAGCGGTGTAAGCGAGGTCATGGTCTGGAACGAAAACCCGTAACCGCTGAAGCGAACTTGGCAGACGCAAGAGAAAAGGGAACGTTCGCAAGATCCACAGCGAAGATACTTTACCGGTCGTTTGGTTGAGTTACCGGTCGTTTGGTTGAGTTACCGGTCGTTTGGTTGAGTTACCGGTCGTTTGGTTGGGTTACCAGTTGTTTAAGTTGGTTTTTGGGGTAATTCTATTTTGCAACAACCGAAGTCAAGCTTATCCACTTGTTTCTTGCCACGCATGAATACGCCATCCGCCAATGAATAAATGACGTGCTTCCCGGACTTTTGCGAGGTGACAATTCCACGATTCTTGAGTATCTGCAAGTGGTGGGAAATGTTGGTCACTTCTTTCTCTAGCACCGTCGCTAAGTCGGAAACACATTGGCTACGTTCCCTCAGCACCTGAATAATCATCAAGCGGTCCGGGTCGGCAACCGCTTTAAGTCGTTCAGAGCATTCGGCGGATGAAAATGAATCTTCCAAGGGGCACTTCTTTCGTAGATCGACCAATATCGTTAATAGTATAGCACCCGCCCAGGATTCCTCAACTCGACATTCAGTCACCTACCACTTCTCTGTAAATAAATAGCTGGCATTTTGTCGTACATCTTTCGCTGTTCGCACCGAAAAAACAGGGCTTTTGGTCGCATTCCAGCCACTACCCGCAGAAAAGTTCTTCCGTGATCGGCTATTTCACCCATTCAAAAGTGCTACCCTGCGGTCCGTTATAAGACTGGGATATTGGAACGGTTTCTGCGTTCAATCATGCTGGAGATTCTGTTCTGCCTTCAGCTGTTCCAGTTCGTCACGTTCGGATTCGCTAAAATACAGCGGCAGGTACGGACCGAGAATCAGGAGTGCCAACAATAACAAAACCGCTGCCGCTGCCCCAATCATAGGCAGTTCAAAGATGGTAGCAGCCACGATAAAAGTTCCTACCGCTAAAACACCAATCACCTTCAACAGCGTGATGATGCCAACGGTCTGAACATCGACATCGACTTCCGCTTGCGATGGGGTGCTTTGGCCAACCGCACGTAGATTCGCTGCCCGCGAACGAAATTCCAAATAACTTGTCAACGCTAACACCGCGTACAAAACAGGAATAGGAATTGCCGCCAAGTAGGCGTCCTGACGAAAGAAGAACAAACACACGACCGTTCCGTTCAAGGACAATCCCAGGAGCGCTCGGGCTCCCGTTCGAAAATATCGCGTCACAACATGGGCATCGGGTTCTTGCAGCATTGGACCTGCCTTCCTATTTTTGAGTGCACACATCAAATCACCTTCCTCTAATCGTCACGATGGTCGAAACCAACAACGCCTCAAGACCCAGCGAAATGCGGTGGAAGGACGCCCCAATCTTATGCTCTTCCAAGCCATTTAGAATCGATAAATCAACGGTAACGCCTTGGCGGAATTCACCACCTTGACCGCGGCGGAATCATCGAACAGACCCACGACTAGTTTGAAGCCCAAGCAAACGCTTAACCGGGCAGTACTGGGCGACGCTTCGCTGGAAATGAAACTCAGCTTGAAACTGCAGACCCGAAGCAGCAGAGAATTTTAGCGGGTTGCTGTTCTGCAAGATTTAAAGAACCAGGGCCTATTGATACTTCAGAAAAAAGCCAACTTGGCTGCCCTGGAAAGACTGAATTGCGAAATTTAGCGACGGTAATAAACGAGCGGGAGACCCGCGATTAAACGGGTTCTCCCACTCCCTTACTAAATCGATTCTTATACTAAATCGATTCTTAGGACCGATTTCTACGGGTTCCGAACATGGCTAAACCTATCATGCCCAGCAGCACTGCGGATCCAGGTTCTGGAACCGCCGAAAACTTACCAAATGCAGCTAAAGCTTGACTGTCAAAAACGGCCTCGTCCATTCCATGATTAAAGACTAACCAAACAGGTTCCGAATTACCAATCGACACGTCATCCGAGGTCATCTTGAACAAGATTCCATACGCTCCAAAAGCGGCGCCGTCGGACAGATAAAAGTCTATATGATCATGAATATTACCCACACCATCTGCTTCAGCAATCGCCTGCAAGCCACCGGTCGTACCGGTGATTTCCAGTGACGATACGCCATTGTCGAGTGTAATGACCGCACCCGTGGAAGAAATGATCATGGTTGTTGGATCGAAATAGGTCAGAAAACTGCCAAAGTTCCCGCTCTGGACAACATCCAGACCGATTAAATCATTTGGCCCAACACCTAGCCCCTCGGCGACCTCGGAGAAAAATCCCGGATCGTCGGTGTACCGTGCAAAGGTTCCGGTTGTCGGAAAGTTGGCCTCGAAAATTCGATGGGCATCACTGCTGGAATCGGTCAGTTCTCCGGTTACCAGAAAGATCTGTCCGCTGTCATATCCAAACTCGATATCGTTGTGCTGTGCCAGCAGTTGTCCGTTTACCAGGAAAACCGACGCAGCAAAAGCAAGACTGTAAAATACATTTTTCATGGTTTATCACCTTTGATTATTGTTCTGTTGAAATCACTTCTTTTCCATTTCGACTACCCATTGCCCACCACGTGCGCAAATCAACTTCATCACTAAGAAACGACACGCTGCCATCGGTCATGGCCATGTTGATTCCGCCCGGATGTTGACTACTGGGAGTCACCAAATTATCGCCGTCATACTGAGAGGTTCCGAAGTGTCCCATCCAAGTATTGGGCGTTTTTAAATGCATATAGGTTGGTGCAGTGAGCGCCCATCCGGACATCCAACTTCGGCCGGTATAGGCCGAGTGTTCAACATCCGAGTGGGTGTGGGCGGCACTGCATCGTTCTTCCAAAACAGGGAGAGTTCGCACATTTTCAGTCACATGAAATGATCCAAGTCTAGGATCGCTATTGCGAATCGATCGAATGTCTGTGCCTGTCTGAATCATTCTCTCTGCGATCATCGCGGTGTTGCTAGTACCGTCTGTGACCGTAGCCAGACGCACCCCTTTTCCCTTGCGTCCCACGCCGTGCCACAACACATCTTGGGAAGGATTATGTAGTGCAATCACACCGTTGAATTCACCTGGCGTGGAGCGTTCACCGCTGTAACCCGAGGCGAAACTAGTCCACCCAGCATTTCCGGCATAGTTGTCAGCAGCGGTGTCACTCCCCATTAGCGCAGCAGCATTGGATTCTCTGACGTCGCTTGGGCAAAGGAACAAGTTCACCGGCGTCGCCGCCAAATTCGCATTCACATGCGAGCTTGGAATCGTGCCGTCTCCTTGAACGTAACCGGGGCTCAGATCCACCGTGAAATCTAGTTGGTCCGAAATACTTCCCTGCTCCAAGTAGGGCAATAAATCGCACAGCCAACTGTAATACCCGCGATTGTTCCCGGTCCCACCCTGTGAACTGGGGCCGACTCGATTGACCGGAAAATAGCCTCGAGCCGATTCATAGTTCATCGCAGCCAATGCAATCTGTCGCAAATGGTTCTGGCACTGTGTTCGCCTTGCGGCTTCACGCGCCATTTGCACAGCAGGCAACAGCAAGCCGCTAAGGATCGCAATAATCGCAATCACAACTAACAACTCTACTAAGGTGAATGCGGTCCGCCGCTTGCTGCCAGACGATCTGGTCATAGCACAGTACTCCTAATGTCAGCGCGTACCCAAAGCCGTGGTACGTCACGATGTGAAGAATCAAGTAAAAAATGTCAATTCAGAAAACGAACTCTACCCGCGTTCGATCGGTGGGGCTCGCAATGGCGGCCATTTCACATCTTGGATGGCAAGCAATGAAGATTCAATTTTTGTCCGACAACCTGCCTTGATATTGAATTGGTGAATCGCAATCAGTGGGAGATAGGTGTAGGGCTGGTGGAGCACCTGACAGATCAAACAGGTTTCATCACAGTCAGGTGAAACCAATGCCCCCAAGTAGCCACTTGGGATACCATCCCGGCTGACATCTTGAAAACACGCACTGTGTTGGTGGTCAGCACTGTGTTGGTGGTCAGCACTGTGTTGGTGGTCAGCACTGTGTTGGTGGTCAGCACTGTGTTGGTGGTCAGCACTGTGTTGGTGGTCAGCACTGTGTTGGTGATGACTTGATGTCGCATGTCCCAGATGTACGTGCACTAGCCGAAGAACTGTCGAAAACAACAGGACCGAAAAAGCAAGCCAGTGGATCATTCTAGAACGACGCTTAATCATCACCGCACATCCTCGCCCTGCAGAGTACGTCGCAATCTCGAATACGCACGACTCATCGCCAGCGCAGCCCCACTGGTTGCCTGGGGATCGTTGTCTTCAGCCGCGTGTCGCAACAGGTCCAACTTGCTGCGCAACAACTTCATTTTCGCTTTTTCATAGGGGCCAACCGCTTCGCCACGGATAAAGAGACTGACCTCTAGTTTGCGACTCCAGCTATCTTGAATCGGCAGCCAATATTGCAGCGTATCCCACGCTTGGCTGGTCCCAGCCGCTCCCAATTCGACGTTTGCCAGCCGCATTTCTTCCAAAATTTCATCGCGTGGAAGATAAAACAGGTAGCAACTAAAGACGCTGCCAGCCAGAAGACCTAGACCGCTGACCACCACCAACGTTCTACCCGATAGTTCGTGATCGTACTTTAGTTGATGAACCGATCGGGTCCAGGCAATCAATGGATGTGCTAAGCGAACCATCGACAGTATCAGTCCAATCAACGAAAAAGCTACCAGCGCGGCCAGTGCAACCATTTCGTAGCTGGAGGTAGCGTCCAGCCATTCAGACACAACTCGCTTTCCATCGACCGGTGTGTCCAATAGGTAGGGATTGCAGTAGACGTCGAAGGCATGGGTGTGCCCCGCAGCATCAATTCCCTTCGGGGTCATCGGAACGTCAATGAGATAACCGGCGCTAACCGAAACGCAAAATAAGACCGATATCAAAGCAACGGTTTGACGCCATCCGAATTGAAAAACGGACCAGACAATCAAGCCCACATTCACTCCCGCCCCTAAGATCAACAATGTTAACGCTGCGCCGACCGAATTTCCATGCTGAAACATGTCGCCCAATTTGACAATCGCTGTCAACGGTGTTTCGTATGCGGGTAAGGCAATCGCTGCCATGAACAGCGGTGCAAAGGTGTCACTTCGTTCGGCAGCGGTTTGCAAAAAACCTCGTGGAAGCAGAAAGCTAAGGCAGCTGACTCCTAGAATACCAATGAACATATATCCGGTAATTTTGCTGTTGACGATCCGCGTCATCGCTAAAAAGACACCCACCATTCTCTTTAGGCCCAGCGCCCCATTGGCTGGCTGGGCGGTCGCCGTTTGTTGCTTCACAAACAGGTCCATTACCACCCCGACCGACGTCACAACGACCAACGAAATACCCGAAAACGTTACGATGACAATCGGATCCGAGAGGGTCAATCCCCATAAGATACTAATGGGATTGAAAAGCGGCGCCGAGATCGCAAATGCCAAAATCGCACCGGTCGTTACTCCCGAGCGTCGTAAGTAAAACAGAATCGGCAGACACCCTAACGAGCAAACAGGTAGCCCCATGCCAATCAGCCAGGCAAGCGGAATACTTGACCAGTGCCCATCTCCAAAGAGACGACGAGTGCGTTCAGGTCCGACCATTTGCTGCAGCACTGCGGCAACGAAAACACCGATCAACACCGTCGGTGCAGCCAGCGACATCGTCTGCAACAGTCGCAATAGTGCACCCCAACTTGCAGTTTCCATTGTTATCTCCTTAGTGCCAATCACGTCCATCGACGATCGGAACCGCCAGCGTGGACCAATCTTGAAATTTGCTCAAAGCGGTCGTCAACGCGCGCCACTCTTCGATCAACAGGACATCTCGCTTCTGAAAGTCTGAACACCGTTGGTAAATCACCAACCATTGTTCCTTGGGCAGTTCACTTTCAATCGCCAGTTCAGGCAACCAGCGGACAATATCTGCCGCCTTCTGCCGATGGGTTGTTTCAAAATCATCTCTTTCAATCCATTGATTCAACTGCTCAATACCAGCTGAGAAACTCAGCGGCTTGTGCTGCGGTATTTCTGCGTGTTCATGTTCATGTTCATGTTCATGTTCATGTTCGTGTTCGTGTTCGTGGTCATGTTCGTGTTGTTGATCTTTTGCCGAACCGTCGCCAGCCCCTAGCTTGGAATGGGTACTTTGGTCCGCTGTGTTGCAACCGCTTAGCCCCAGCAACAAGATCCAAAACGCGTATTTTGATATCATCACAGTGGCCTTAGTTAAAATGTGGGCACGGAGATCTGGTTCATGATTTTTTCAATTAGCTTCGTGTAGTCCGTATCCAAGTGGCTAAACCGCAAAGACAGAACCGGTTGGGATACCTTTTGAATATCTTCGGGTACGACAAAATCTCGCTTGCAAAGATAAGCGTAAGCTTGTGCACAACGTAGCCATTGAATGTTTGCCCGAGGGCTTAGACCAGCAGCTGGCGCGCAAAGCTGACGCGAGTATCGACTTAGTTCGACGATATATTGCAGGACTCGATCGTGAACTTCGATTTCTGTCACCGCTTCTTGCATCAACTGCAGGTCACTCAGCGACATGATTTCGCCATTGGCCTTACTTGCATTGCCTTCCCCCGATGATTTCAATTGTGTGCGAAGCAGCTGAACTTCGTCCGGTTGCGAAGGATAACCAATATTCAATTTCATGGCAAAACGATCCATCTGCGCATCTGGCAGTGGAAAAACACCGTGGCTTTCCATAGGATTCTGAGTCGCAATGACAAAGAAGGAGGGGTTGAGTTTGTAGCACTGCCCATCGACCGTCACTTGCCTTTCGGCCATCGCTTCGAACAGTGCACTCTGAGTTCGAGGTGGTGTTCGATTGATTTCATCAGTCAAAACAATATCAGCGAAAATGGGACCCGGTCGAAATTCAAATTCTCGAGTCTTTTGGTTAAACATATTGAAGCCAGTGATGTCGCTGGGCAATAGATCAGGCGTACATTGAACTCGAGCGAACGTTCCTTCAATACCTGTCGCAATGGCTTTGGCCAGCGTTGTTTTCCCAAGTCCGGGTATGTCTTCAAACAAGATATGTCCCCGCGCTAACAGGCAAGTTACCACCATCTCGACAACATCCGCCTTGCCGATCAAGTGCGTTTGTAAATGTTGGCTAAGTCGCTTCAGGGAATCACTACTTGGATTCGATTTGCCTAGCGAATCATTATTGGTTAATGTCAAATTCATTTCATTGCACTCCTGTGTCAAAGCGGTTACCGCGACTGGTTTCCTGCAAGTCCATTGGGTTCGATGGCAATTTCTGTTTGAAGACTCGTAGCGATTGGATCCACGCCAGACAGCAAGCGGTCGAACGTCGATGGCCTGGAATCGTAGCCAGTGAAACCGATCGTGAAGAATAAAGTTCGCAATTGACGCTGTCCAAGAACGCGGAAGCAATTCTCTCGGGTACACCCGACAGCCTAGCGACTCGTTGAATCCAATTCCCAACAGGCTCATACCCATCCCGAAGTAATGACTTGGGTAGACTCGCGTTACTCCAATTAAGTGTCCAACGAACAGCTTGGGCAGGAAACAGCAAGACGCGAAGTTGCCATTCCAACCATCGCCAGTAAGCAAAGAATTTCTTTCGCTGTAACCAGACAACCAAACTCAGCATTCCCATGAAGAAGGCTGCCCCCGGGTGGTGCCAGAACCATCCTGCAAGATTTATAGTGGCTTCAACTAAATGGTCAATCAACGTCTTGGACTCGGGCGTGGATAGATAACCAGGTGTGACTTCCAGCGGCAACCATACGCCAGTTTCCACCTCAACTTCCACCCATGTGTGAATGTCTCTGTTGAAAACAGCACTCTTTTTCGATCTTTCGTCATAAGATTCGGGCGACAAATAGAACCCCTGAGCCAATCGAGCGCTGAAACCCAGTCCTCGAAGCATTGCGACCGCCGCCGTTGCAAAGTGATAATCCTGGCCCGACTTGGTTTCCCAAAACTGTGTTAGGGGAGACGCCGCAGAGTCCGTGGACACGACCGAATCGTCACGCTCTCGAAGCGAGAAATTGTCACGTAGATATTTCTGCACCTGTTCGACCTGAGTCCAACTTAGCGTCGGAAAATCGCTGATATTTTTTTCTGCCTGAGTCTGAAATTCTTTCCAACCGGAATCAATTGGAACGTTCGCTTTGCCTTGGTCATTACAAACAGCTGTTACCTGAGTGGGATTAACGAAACCATGTCGGACCATCGAAACCTGAGTGAACTCGGGTACGGTGTTCCCAATGTTCATGGCCAATTGCTCATCCGAAAACCCATAGAAATCACGGCGGTTGATTTGTCGGATCGACCACGCTTCTAAGAGTGGAGGCGTTGGAACTTCTTCTGCTTGCAAGTGGATAATGCTAATGCTCAGCCGTTGCGCTGAACGTAAAGCTTCACGAAACGGATTACGCTTCAGACAAAACCAATCACCCTTAGACGAATCCAGCACACTATATATTTCCTGTGCTGTTTTTTTCGAATGACTCCACTGTTGACCATCAAACGTGTCGTATGTGCTCATTTTCAGAACCAAAGGGCCCTGGCGATTCACCAAGAACAGCGCGTCTGATGAAAGATCGTCGGGAATCTTGCGATCCCCTTTCGCTTCACGACAAAGCGTAAATGTCGCCGCATTTTTCTCCGCCTGTGCTAAACGAAGATGGTTCTTTTGCATCTTCTGAGTGTCTAGGCTGACCGCGGAACTCATCGGCGTGTGCTTCCGACTTTTCTTCGTTTCCCCATATTCGTCGCTGACGATGTCGTACAGGGAACGCTTCTTGGATTCAACGAAAATATCGCTGTCCACAGGCCCTTCCGTTTGGGCGGTCTGAGTGGCCGCAACCAAAGCCTGTCCATCGCCCACGCCAGACATCGCAAACATGTCTGCCCAGGATTCGCCACCCGAGAACGGCGAATAGGTCGAATTAAAGCGGGTCACGACAGGGACTGTTGAAAGTCCTGTCGCCAAAACAGCAAGCACCCAAATTACCAACAACGGTACCGCAAAGGCCGATCGGTTTCCTCGCACAAAAACTCGATCCATTTCCACTCCTTCGATTTCACGCCAATACGTTCGTAAGAGACTGATGATGACCGCAAGGGTGAAGACTGCACCCGCCACTGCGACCGGAAACGAAGGGTTAATGAAAAACAGGAACGACGCCAGAAAAATGGACACCAACACAGTGGTCCGCTTTGCCAATATGCTGTCAACGAAGGTGCCAGCAATGCCAACGGCCAACAGCAATTCAAATATACTAAGTTCCAGCGGTTCACCCCAACCCAGGTTACGAAAGGTCACTTCACTGATGACTGCGGTCAACCAAAGCACCAAACAAATTATCAAGCCCGCTTTGGAAATTGCATATCTGCGAACCATGAAATAGGTGATGCCCAAAATCAACATCGCTAACAGCGGTTTCAACAACCAGCAGGCCCAATTGAATTGCCACTCGAAGCGGGCAAGCTGTAGCATTACAGCCGACAACCAAATCAAACCCGTTGGGATCTGAGGAATAAAGTTGCTTGTTTTTTCAGGCACGTTTGTTTTTTCAGGCACGTTTGTTTTTTCAGGCACACTTGTTTTTTTAAGCACACTTGTTTTTTTAAGCACACTTGTTCTTTTAAGCACAATGTGTCCTCCCCGGTTTGTTCTTGGAAGCCATGCCTGGATTACCCAAGACCTGAAATTCAATAAGTGCAAAAGCCGCGTCGCTCGAGAATGTTTCTGGTAATCTAGTTGGTGTGTAGGGAAGCACTGTCTGTAACTTAACCTTGCTCCGATTCAAGCTAGACTCACATTTCATGGAACCAACACAGGCCCTCACGCTCGCTTGTCGCATTGGTGAGGGAGACGGATCCTTGATCGCCAATGACCAATCCCAGTCCGACAGCCGTTGCAACAGCCGTTGGAAATCACGGGCTTGACCTTTTACTTGCCAAGTAAACGAACCAATCGACAGTTCACTTGAGAATCCCTGTCGATTCAATTGGCGAAGAACGCTAAGTGTGCCGCGCAAGGCCGCTTCCTTCTCATCGATTCGATCAGTTTCAAGCAAATCAGGATCAATGCAAAAATGAAATGCATGAGCGATCGGCTGCTCATTTTCACGAACCATCATGACACCCATCCTTGCGGTTTGAGCCCAATGGCACTGCTTCATCGAATCGCCAGGGCGGAAAGGACGTAGACCGCGAATCTCACCCGACCACGCAGACACTCGCGCTTTCGCATGCCCCGCATCTTCAGCGTGTAAACCTTCAAGAACCACCTTGGTTTGCGTCAACTTAGGCAATACCGTTAATTCAGTCGCTATCGCAATTGGCAATTGGCAATGCGTTAAACCAAAGGGAAATCCGCTACGTAACGTCAGTAAATCGCGAGGGTAAATTCCTCGGAAACCGGCTGACACGTTCCATTGAAATGTCGTGCTTCCCATCGGACCGATATAAGCAAGACCAGGACTATCACACAATGTTTCTAACCCGAAAATGCGAAAGCCCCAGACAGGAATGGGGTAACGATTTCTTACCTGCAAGATGATCGTGACTTGTTCATCTTCGGAAACAATGGCTTTGGACCAATGGAGTTCAGCACGAATACAACGAACTTGAATCCATGGCCAAACAATCCCTAGTACGACAATCGCTAGGCAAATCCCCAATACGATCCAACCTTGCTGACCGACCATCAAGCCAACCAATATCGAGAACACACCCAACAAGGCAAACCAGCCAACCGGACCTCGAAGCCAAGCAAAATACTGGGTCCCATCAGGGAAAAGATCTTGATTCCATATCGAAACAGACGTGCTATTTGACGCTTGCGCGTAAGTATTAACTTGCATTATGGACTCGCTACGAACGGACTGCCTGGTCAATCGCAGGCAGGAAATGGTTCAGAAGGAACACACAGAAACTGTGCAGCGAATCCATTGCGTTCAGCATCAGGCGTGGAAATCCATACGCAGATGTACTGAAGGTGCCGACGGATTGGTTTCACCCAAGCCGCGCCGCAACCGAAAGCTCACAGTGTTAGATGGCCGCAGGCGGGCCCCGTGAACGAATGCTAGAAACTACCGTCGCTGGGCAGTTGCACTGGTAAGAAAATTTACACAAGGTGACAACGTCACAACCGGCATGAGTCACCGCTAAACCGTTGGAAGTGGTCAACTGCCGCAAGGACAGACACAATTGACAATCGCTATCACAATCGAATTTGGGTGCGTCAAACGCAGGTCCAGCTCGCGTAGGACCGTCGCTCAACAGGACCCTTGATCGTTCCCCGTCATCAACGATCGGCCAATGAGAAATCGTTTCATCGGATCGAGAGCAAAATTCGGAACTTGGATCAATCACCGCTGCCCAATCGGTGTCAACCGCTGCAGTCTCTAATGGCTCTGCAGCTAACCGACGCTCCCACGCCAGAATCACATCATCCAAGACGCGACCGGGAGCATCCAGACAAGCCACCAAGTCAGCCATCCAAGCTTCGTCGGAACATTGATGAGAGTGAAAAACAGCGTGAGAGTTACTTCCCAGAATCGCAAACGGCAAGAAAAACAACAAGACCGACAGGTTGATAAACCTGACTTTCCGAATTGCTGATTCTTCTGTTTGGGCGTTCATCGTGCGTGCATCTAAACTGGGAAACTACTTGACTAAACATAAATACTATTATCTGGGTGAACTTTCGCGTCAAGTCGGCTGCAAGGAAGTTCATTGAATTCTCACAATGCAAGTTACATTCGGTTTACTTTCAGAACAGCCAGAATGCTTAGCCGCCGACAGCATTCGCATCCTGGCACACAGCTCTGCACGATGTCCCCGAGTCGTGGCTTAGAAATCTGACAGGGGAACCCTGTCGTTGCGTCCGGCGAGGGCTCGGAAGATTTGGATGTCGACCTCGGTCGTGATTCCTCGGGTGGATCCGTCCATGAGAACGAAATGGGCACCGGCGAAGTGCGGAGCCCAGAATCCACCCGGGCTGCCAGTCGGCGAGTTCGGGCCACCCGATCGCACGTGCACTGTGACCATCGTGATCGCAGGACGAACGGTGTCACCGACGACTTGCCCACGTTGGCTGGCGATCTGTGGTGAAAAAACAGTTTGAGCACCCGGAATCACACCCGCCCAGCCGTTGGGCGAAAACATGCTCGCTCGCTCGCCAATGCCAAGCGTGTTGGATGTGCCGTCAGTAATCTCCGCCTGGCGTATCGCGCGGTTGCGGTGAAACATGCCATTGAAAGGCAACTCTTCATATCGAGCCAAATAACTTCCTGTCGGCCCGTTACCCGACGGATCCGCACCGCCAAGAACGCCAACGTAGCTGGTGGATGCCAGATCGTTGATGTCAATCGAGGGAGGCCAAACAGACACAGGGCCTGTCTCAATGTCGCTGGGACATCGATACCCGGGCACATTGGTTGATCGCGCCAATTGATTGATCGGGTCCGAGATCGGCAGGCGAAAGTCGATACGCTCGTGCAGCGATGATAATTCTAGCTGCGGTAACAACATGGCTAAGGCACTCCAACCAGGCCCAATCTCAGGAACTGGATCGTTACCGCCACCCGGCCAGGGACCGGTCACCTGGGACACGAAGCCGGGCGGAAACGAACGCAATGCTGACTCGTGATTGTGTAAAGCTAATCCGATTTGCTTCAGATTGTTCTTGCACTGCACCGATCGAGCCGCTTCACGCGCCGCTTGGACGGCTGGCAAGAGCAGAGAAACTAACACCCCAATGATCGCAATCACGACCAGTAATTCAATCAGAGTGAATCCCGATCGATAGCGCGGCGATAAATAACGCCATAACGAACCAGCCTGGCCCCGCGGGCAAGTATGACCCCGTGAACAATCTGGACCCCGTAAACAACGCGGACCCTGTGAAAAAGCCTGGCATGGCGAAAAAGTCGAAAAGAGCGAACAATAGCACGGAGTCATTAAAGAACCTTTAAACGGAGTTTCAGACAGCTGGTTTCTGGCTGGCTGGCTTTCCGAAGGTGGATTGCTGGCTTGCTACAGAATCTAGTCTTGCCTAAGAACGAATCCATTTCAAGAGGGTGAGGTGGTTTGGCAGGGCAAGTGATTCTTTGAATTGGGACCACTTTGTTATAACGCTTGCAAACGGTCGGGGAATTGGACCTGGCTGGCATCAAGAAGGGGTCCTTCCGTCGGTCACTCACACTATTTTTCGGCGTGTACGTCGATCTTTCCTGAGTTTGTGTCAGGGCTTGATATCATGAGGTGCCAGCCGCAGTTCACCGGTGGATCACAGCAGCCTGACCTACAAAAATAGGCTGTCCGGAAAGAATTTGCTACAAACGTCTAAATTTCGAAGCGGGCTTTGAAATTTGGAAGGGAGTGAAAATCTGCATCGACCATCTAATGGAAACCGAACCATCATCGTTGCTGCGACCGACCGTGACCTTGCCGCAATCCCGAAGCAAGTGGACTCAACCCTGAACCATCTACACCCTCACCCTGATCAATAGAAAGCAAAGCCATGACGTGGATCGAGTGGTACAATTCGTTGGAGAAACCTTATTGGACGCCCCAACCGTCCACGATCGGCTTCGTCTGGCAGTGCCTGTACCCGATTATCCTGATCACGTTCGGCTTCGTGTTCGTGCAAGTGTTGCGAAAGAAATTGCCTTGGTGGTTGACCTTGCCATTCGGGATCAATCTGATGGCGAATCTTTTGTTTACGCCAATCCAGTTTGGCTTAAGGAACCTGCCACTGGCAGCCGTTGACATCGTGATCGTCTGGGTCACAATCCTTTGGATGATGATGGCAATCTGGAAGCACTATCGCTGGGTGTCCCTATTGCAAGTGCCTTACTTTGTGTGGGTGTCGATTGCGACCGTGTTGCAGTTGTCGATGACTTTTTGGAATTGGGGGCGATGATGTTGGACCACGAAAAATACATGCGTCACGCGATTGAACTGGCTGGCAACGTGCCCAAACTGCCCTTTGCCGCAGTGATCGTAGATCAAGACACCGGGCAGATCCTGTCTCAAGGTTGGAACCAATCATCGATCAATCCAACTTGGCATGGCGAGATCGACGCCATCAATCGCATGGTCCAATCCGGTTACGATTTCTCAGGAAGGCCACTTGTCCTTTACACCACCGCCGAACCTTGCCCGATGTGTCAAGGCGCGATTCAGTGGACCGGAATCCAAACGGTCGTCTTTGGTGCATCGATCCGTTTTCTACAACAACTTGGATGGAAACAAATCGACATTTTGGCTCAAGAAGTTGCCGACCGAACGCCGTTCAATCAATGCACAGTGCTTGGCGGCGTACTTCAGCACGAGTGCCAGGCATTGTTTGAATCGGTATCAAAGTGAACGCAACCTTGCCAAAACTCTCTTGCAAAAATCCTCACCGGGTTCATGCGTGAATCGAATGTTGATCGCCTCTGTATTTCTTCTTACCTAGTTGATTCCGGCAAGAACCTGTCGACAATTTTCAGCAGGCCAATTTTGAAACCAACCGTTCGCTTGGGCCAGTGATGGAAGTCCTGTGGTTTCAACCAAACGATAGGACAAGTAACAACGATCACTTGCTGAAGGGCTATTTGAGACCCGTGAACTTTAATCCAGAACCACAAATTGTCGTCCGAATCAAAAACTAGCCGCATTGCATTGGCCAACACCTATGAACAGAACCTTAGACTGTTTGCCGCTTGATTGATTTTCATATACTGGATCGTAAAGCCCTGGCAATTCGGTGATTCCTTTTCGGGCAACACAACGCCCGTCAATGACCTTGAACGCACGTGATTGACGTGGACATTCTTTGGCTACTCGACAACAGTCCCAATTTTCGTTGGCATCTTTAAGTGTTCAGGCGCAATTCTCCTGGCCATCAATAGAACCATAGTCCTGGGTGCCCCTGTCCTGCCTCCTGTGTTGTCAAACATCGTGCGGTTTGATCTTGTTGATGGCGTGTCGCTGGCGGCGACGGTCAACGCAATTGTTTTTTGGGCATCGTTCTTTGCGTACTGCTTCAAAAACGATTAAGATTTAAAGTGCTGGTGAAACGCTCGCTTATCGTGCAGCAGAGCAGACCCGACCGCGAACAGCCACTGCCAAGAATGGCAATTCTGGTTGCGTTCATATTCCCAAACTTTCTGGGACTGATGCTCTGTTTTCAATTGGCGACACTTTTCTTTCCTTTGGTAAAAAACAAACGCCTGAAGAAAATCCGTAGCCTCCAAACCAGCCTGGCCTAAACCGATAGCCTACTCAAAACCGATAGCCAATCAACACCTACTTCATCGGCCTGCCTGTACCCGCGAAATCGCGTCGGTCTTGGGCAGCTTTTACCATTTGACAATACCTCGAATTACCTTTAAGCCACCTAACCGCGTTGACCCTCCATAGTCTTTCGCCAGTCGCAATAGCGAATCGTGGAATCCTAAATTAGGGAACGGCTTTTCGACGGGGATCGCGTTTCAGCAGAGTTGTGTAGTCGCGTTTCAATTATTTACAAAAGTTTAGAGTTATCGCAGCCAATTGAACTGTGGTTACAGCAAAGGGCGGGGGAAGCTGCTCGGGAATGCTGCGTATTTGGCTGTGGGTAAGCGCGCACTGGCGGATAACCAAGAAGGCTTTGACAGCGTAGAGTGACGATAGGAACGTCGCCGATGTTCAAGGCATTGGTTCAAGAAGCCCGGTTGGGGCGCAGTGGACGCGTGTTACTTTGAGCTTCTAACTTTAAACCGCTCGTTTGCGTCGCATGTTCAAGTGGGTTCGCTGCGTGTTGGGGCACCCGGCAGTAGTCGCAGCACTCGAGTGCCAGGCGTTCTCACTCGAGTGCCAGGTGTTCTCACTCGAGTGCCAGGTGTTCTTAAGCTAAAATAAATACGGGCAGAATATTCGAATAGATGGATTGCTCGAATGCCGGAGGTTGCCCTTCAGGTCCATCAATCCGCTTGCTCGATTTATCCAATCATAATCAGTCAACACTGATCACTGCCAAGACAATTTCTTCGTCATTTGCCGCTGCCCTGCAAAGGACATTGTCCAGCGGATGGGTGATTTGAGACCTGCCACTAAGCACGGCGCCGATACCGTCGCCCTGTCATTCGCCAGCAGCATTGCAATAGGCGAAAACGATATTGTTTTCGAAGGCCCTTGTTGTACAAAGGGAATCAATTCGATGAATTTCATCACTGTTCTCGTCATCGGTTTCGACCGATCTTGGGAACGACCAGTAGGTTGGTGAAATGACTAGCCTTACACTTTGCTTGACCATTTCAGTGAACAAATTTGAAAAGGATATGTCCCAGGAAATGATCAAACCGATCTTTCCGTGGACCGTCGGAAAGACGGAAAGACGGAAAGACGGAAAGACGGAAAGACGGAAAGACGGAAAGACGGAAACCGTTTGCCCAGCGGTCAGTTTTTCCTTTTCCGTTTTCCCTAAATTGATCTTGCGATAGATCCCCGCAACCGTTCCATCTTTATTGATGTAATGAGCAGTGTTGTACAACACCGTTCCTTCTTGCACTGTCCAAGTTCCAGGGACAAGATCGACTTCGTACTTCACCGCGAGTGCTTGACAAGCTGCCAGGTAAGTGACCGCCTGCGAAACAAAAGCGGTCTGACCCGCCAGCGGACCTATGATTGCGTCCTCTGGGAAAACAACCAGTTGAGCGCCTTGTTTTGTGGCCTGCCTGACGAACGTCTCCATACGGGACAAATTCAGTTCAGGGTCGTACGTTGCAACGTTGAACTGAACCAAAGCGATTGCGATTTGCGTGCGAAAAACGATCCAGACAGTTGGTCATTGACAGGTTAAAAAAACCTGTGACCCTTTCAGGGACTCTCAGGTTGAGAAAGGTGCCTCTGTGGGAAGCGAATCATGCCAGTGAGCAAAATCAGTATCAATCGTGGCTAGTTTCAAGCCACGCCAACCCAGGACGCTACGCATTGGCCCCAATTCAGTGCAAGACTCTGCTAGATTCTGAACGGAGATCTTCGCTCACCGCGCGAATACCGACCATCCGGTGTGGCGAACCAATTCTTCCAGGGCCAAGCTTCCCACACTGGATGTTCCTGAATCGTTGAGACCGGGTGACCATACAGCAACCGCACCGTGCCCTGGGGAAACGGCAAGAATGCCTCCGCCGACACCACTTTTGCCGGGCAGACCAATCCGATAAGTAAACTCTCCACTGTTATCGTAGTGTCCACAAGACATCATGACCGCGTTGATCCGGCGGCACGCTTCGCTGCTGACCATCTGTACCCCACTCACAGGATCCACCCCGTCGTAGGCCAGGAACAATGCCGCTTGGCTAAGCTGACGGCAACTCATCGCGATGGCGCAATGTGCGAAATAAGCCTTCAGTGTTTCTTCAACAGGATTACGAATATTGCCAAACGACTTCATGAAGTACGCCAGCGCCCGATTCCTCGCCCCTGCCTCCGATTCCGACAAAGCGACAGCCTGATCGACATCGATCGACGCATCGCCTGACAACATTTGCAAGCGGGAAAGCAAATCGGCCGTCATCGTTTCGGCGCCTTGCTGTTCGACCAGTCGGTCGGTAACCACAATCGCGCCGGCATTGATGAGTGGGTTTCGCGGTATGCCTCGTTCCTGCTCTAGCTGGACAATCGAATTAAAGGGCGAACCTGACGGTTCTCGACCGACGCTCTTCCAAAGCGATTCGCCGATCTTACGAAGAGCCGTCGATAAGGTGAACACTTTGGAAATACTTTGAATCGAAAACACTTCATCCGCGTCGCCTAAACAATGCACGCCACCGTCGCCCAAAGCAACCGCCAGTCCAAACTTCATCGGATCGATAGCAGCCAGCGCGGGGATATAATTGGCAACTCGCCCCTGACCACGACTGGGTTCCACTCTTTCCTGAATTTCCTGAAGCACTCTTTGCCATTCCATGGGCTATAACTTTCAAATGATTTGGGTTCGACATTCAATTTCAATTCGCAGCGGCCGAAGTATCAATCGCCTGACGCAGTAAGTTACGGATGAACTGCATTTTTTTCTATGCTGGGTGGCACCCGCATTTCCGTTTGTCCGCAGCATTCGGTCGAATTGATTATCGCAAACAGTACGGAACTGGGCTTCAAAGCGATTGTGGATCAAAGCTACTGGGGATTGCTGTACAAGGACGAAGTTGATCGACGGCTCAGTTTTGGGCAAAGCATTCAAGGTTATATCAAACATATTCGCGAAGACGGAAAGAATGTGTTTATGGCTTGCTAAATCAAACGCATTGACGCGAAGCAGTGCATGATTTCTTTCACTAAAATGGCCAATTTTGATGGAATGTGGCGGTGAATTCGGTGACAATGATCTTCTTTCAGCCACCCAGCCTCTTTAAGGATCCCACCTGATGAAACGAATGATTCTGCCTTTGGCCCTGCTGTTTTTTGTGCAGCAAGTGCAGGCCGAAGATACGGAACAGTTGCAGAACGTGCCCTACGGCACACACCCGCGGCAGGTTCTGGATTTCTATCAAGCCAAGTCTGAAACACCGACCCCTGTCGTGTTTTACATACACGGCGGCGGTTGGCAAGCCGGCGACAAAAAGACCAACCCCCAAGCCTTTCTCGACAAGGGAATTTCGGTCGTTGCCATCAATTACCGCTATGTAAAGAACGCCGTGGAGGAGAAAGTGGAACCGCCGGTGAAGGCTCCGCTGGAAGACGCGGCGAGAGCGCTCCAGTTTGTTCGCTCGAAAGCAACCCAGTGGAACCTCGACAAGAAGAAGATCGGCGCGACCGGTGGATCGGCAGGCGCGTGTTCCTCGCTTTGGCTGGCATTTCACGACGACATGGCCAAGCTAGATAGCGACGATCCGATCGCACGTGAATCGACACGGCTCTACTGTGCCGCAGTCAACGGAGCCCAGGTTTCGCTCGACCCAAAGGAACTGCGCGAGTGGATGCCCAACTACCGCTACGGCGCACACGCGTTTGGTCTCGAAGGATTCCAGGCCTTGATCGATAATCGGGAATCGGTTCTGCCGTGGATCGAACAGTATTCGCCGATCGAACACGTTTCCAAAGACGATCCACCGATTGGTTTGTTCTATGGCGGCGAAGTGCCGGTGCTGGGAGCTTCTCCCAAGGACCCAACACACTCTGGCATCATGGGCGTGAAACTGGCGGAACGACTGGAGGAAGTTGATGTCGACGTCGTCCTGGTCACGCCGGGGGTGGAGAATCCCAAGTATCGGAACTCGACCGAGTATTTGATCGACCACTTGACTCGGTAAGCGTTGCGAACGAGATTCAAGAGCCGCGAAAGCCTCGTGCGTGGGACAGCACCGCATGTCGAATTGTTTTGGAATCTTCGCAATTTCAAAAAATGAGATACGGAAGTTGAACACGACGCGAGTATTCGGGTTGCCGTTGTAACCGCCGCACCACTTCAATGTTTCGGCCTGCAAACTCGGCCTATAATGAAGTTGATCTTGTTTTGCATTTCGAAAAGATGAAAGTCCAATCACCATGCGCTCTGTCTTCATGAAGACCGCCTCCACTTTGGTAGTCGCTTTACTCACTGCGGTTTCCGCATTCGCGGAGCAACCATTTAAGATCAACGTGGTTGATGAAGCCAATGGTTGGCCAGTTCCGCTCGTGGAACTGCGGACTTTGCATAACGTGCGTTTCATTTCCGATAATGCGGGAGTCATTGCTTTCGATCTTCCTGAATTGATGAACACCGAAATATGGTGTGCCGTCGAAGGACACGGCTACGTTGTGCCCAAAGATGGGTTCGGTTATCGAGGAGTTCGCTTTACGCCTCGTCCCGGCGAATCAATCACCTTCAAAGTGCAACGTCAGCTTGCTGCAAAACGACTGGGACGAATCACCGGAGCAGGTATCTTTGGAGAAAGTCAAAAATTGGGGCTAGAAACAGATTGGACGGAACAGGGGATTCTGGGATGCGACAGCGTTCAAAATGTCATCCATAACGAGCGTCTTTATTGGAACTGGGGCGACACAATCCTGGCGAACTATCCGCTGGGCCGTTTTCACATGATCGGTGCGACGACTCAAAGTCAGCCGCTGGCATCCTTCGAGCCCCCAATACGCCTGCGGTACAACTACTTTGTTGATCAAGCGAAAGTGGTGCGCGACCTTGCGAAGATGCCAGGTGACGGGCCCACATGGTTGAACGGTTATTGCAGCCTTCCCGATCGAAACGGCATCTCACGGCTTGTTGCAACCTATTCGAAAATCAAACAGGCTTTGACCGTTTACGAGGTCGGGCTTTGCACCTGGAACGACGATAGTTCCGTTTTCGAAAAGTCGTCCGTTATTTGGAGTCTGTCAGCCGAGAATCCAAATCCAACCGCGATTCCACACGGACATACGGTGATCTGGAAAGACGATGATGGGAAATCATGGGTTCTGTTCGGCGATCCCTTTCCAACCATGAAGTGCCCGGCGACCTATGAAGCATGGGCAGACTCAACGACCTGGTCAACTATCGACGCTCAGGCAAGCGTTCCTGTTAGCGGCGGAGGTGTTTCAGTTGAGCCACATCGCGGGTCGATTGCGTGGAATGACTTCCGAAAGAAGTGGGTCACTGTGTTTACGCAAAAATTCGGCGATACATCACCTCTGGGAGAAATCTGGTACGCTGAAGCTGACACTCCTTTTGGCCCGTGGAAGGACGCAATCAAGGTTGTGACCCACGACGATTACACATTCTATAATCCTAGGATCCATCCGGGATTTACACCCAAGGGGTCACCGATCCTATTGTTTGAAGCCACTTTCACGAAGTCTTTCTCAGGAACGGAAATCGCCACTCCGCGGTACGATTACAACCAAGTGCTCTACCGATTAGACTTGGATTCGATTCGGTAGGGACTAGCCCGGACGAGACTCGGAAAAGAGCACGGTTCCAGCTCGCGACTTGGGCTGAGTTATGTAAGTTCGAGCTATCTTCGGCGAAGTAAATTGATATTTACGCTCGCAGTCTCCCGTTTCATTTCCCGCCGCTAATTTCTGCCATTCGATAGGATTCGTCTTGTTGCTTAAGTAGCCGTTTGGCTAGCCACTTCTTTGCACTACGCCGAAGTCGAGCCGCAAGCTCATTACAATCTTCAAGGGCAAGACTGTAAGGACCGTGATTGCTGACGGCCCTGCCCACAGCACCTAGCGTGCAGGTCCGTGGAGTTCGCAAACTCTTACTCCGGTGCCAGAAACGCGAAGGGTTCGGACGCTTGAAAGTTGTCCGTCTGATTAACTCCCAGGCCAGGGTTTCCCTGAAGTTGTAATTTGCGTACTCCGGAGTCTGCCTGAAAGTCGATTTGTTTCAGATTAACCCAGACAAGGAGCCACGACTCCCACGATGCAGAACTGTTCCTTACGCATCTGGATAACGACTTCGTCCACCGTGGCGAATCTGTCCAGCACAGATTGGGTTTAAGCAGCAATCGACACTGGGGACGCGGATCTTGATTGGCATGTCTTCCTTCCAGTCCATAGTTCGACCAGTTACCGTTTGCCCCGCCTTGCCAAAGTAAACCGCCCCGCTGCATGCGCTAGCAGTGTAGATTCGAGGCACGACAATTAGCAGAATCCCAAAGCAGACCGTAATAACGCGTTTGGACTTTTTCACGGAGTACCTCTCGTCATCATTTCTCAGTTCTAAACCGTATCTCGACGTTGAAATATGTGGTCAGCCTGGACGTCACCGATAACGACAGCGTTGGCAGTGAATTGGTCACGATCACAGTGATCATCAGCGAAGGCGGTTAGGATTTCTGGCGAAACACTGCTTTGCGTCAGCTCAAATCAAGCAGCGACTGGCCAAAGCATGACCTTCAATGCCCCCGCATCGACCGTCACGGCCTGTACCGTGGCGTCCCCGCATCCTGGTCGAACACTAGGCGAGAGCGTATGCTGGCAGAGCGATTCTTGCAGATCTAGCTAAGACGAATCACATGCCAAAGGCGCTGATCGCCACTCATCATTCGCCAGCCCCATAGAAAGGGTTACTCCCATGGAAAGAGTTGCGATCTTTGTGGATGTACAGAACATCTATTACACGGTGAAACAGAGCCATGGATGTCATTTTGATTATCAGGTGTTCTGGGACCAAGTGACGAAGGGAAGAGAAGTCGTATGCGCCTTCGCGTACGCAATCGATCGCAACGATCCGAAGCAAATTCAATTCCAGCAGATCCTCGAGACCATCGGCTTCAAGGTGAAGCTAAAGCCCTTCATTAACAGAGCGGATGGATCGGCAAAGGGTGACTGGGACGTCGGCATCACCATCGACATGCTGGAATTTGCAAACCAAATTGACGTGGCCGTGCTCGCGTCCGGTGATGGCGACTTCGACCTGGTCGTCAGGAAGCTGCGTGACACTCACAGCGTGGAGGTCGAGGTGTACGGTGAAAAGACGCTCACAGCAGCATCCTTGATTCAGGCCGCCAGCCGGTTCATCCCTATTCAAGGGCGACTGTTAATGTCGTGACGCAGCGGTCGGCATTTCGCGAAACTTCGGCGTTACGAAGCGGCAACGATCAAAGGATATTTTTGCAATCATCTCCCACAACCTCGGCCCACCTGAAAAGGCGATCAACCATCCCCGCTGAATCGGTCTCACACTTCATTCACTGCTCTGGTTGATTCGGTTCCTAGTTGGCAAACCATCTTACTCGAATGCGCGTAAAAGCCTCTCCGCCTTCAGCCTCCAGCAGCCCGGACCCGACGCCAAGATCAAAACCGCGACCGCGCGATCAAGCAACCGGTCGATGAAACCGAAGTTGATCGTCACTTCGACCTTATCATTTTGTCTTGTAATTCCATTGCTTGCGGGACTTGTCGGTCAGACATCGCCTTGAGGATAGTTGAGAATTGCTGCCGAATCGTTGAGTCAGATTGAATGAGGCCAGAGTTATTTCCCCAGTCTTGTTCTAACAATTTCAGTAACGCGTCTTTGAGATGGTAGAAGTCGCCCCAGTGCCACTCCTTAAACTGAGTCGACACTTCAGCAAGTTTCCCGATCCCATCGCGCAGATGGTCGACGGCCGAAGGGTATGTGAGGAATCTCGCAAAGGCACTCGTTGCTTCAGGATGCGGGAAGAACTCCTCCGTCCATTTGTCGAATTCAGATTTCATTGATTTGACGTGAGAGCGATATTTTTCGTCCTCGAAATATCCGTGACCGAAGCTGCTGAAACCCATGAGGTGGCGAAACAGTTCATCATCTGAACCATGGTTTCGCACTTCGGTTCGCATCCAGTTTTGTTTTGTCCACGCAAACGCGATCATTGCCTTCCACTCTTGAAAGAAGTTGCCTTCACATCCCTCAACTCGCAATCCGTGGATGAACCAAGTGGAAATAAACGAATCGACCCAATGCACTCGGTCGAGTCCGAACGACAGGATCGGCTCCCATAGCCGTTGGACTGAGCTAGTTCCCGCGACGCTTGGAATGACTACGGCAACAATGTCAAATATCCAAGTGTCCCATTGCCACGGGACGGCGAAGAACGTGTTGTCGTCGTCATCATCGAATAGAGCTTCTGCGAGTCCACCAAGGGGACGCAAGATACCAAGCAACAAGTTTTCGAGCGTGGCGACCCATGCATCTTTCTCGGCATCGTTCGCGTCGTCAACTCTATTGAGCCATCCAAATCCCGCCCGCAATTGCATTGGCTCGAATCCGCGTCCTCGCTTGATGCGCTTGGCAATCGAGGTTTGAACTTCGTCGGAGCTTGGCTCGTCATACGAAATAGCATGTTGCTGTCGCACCATATCGACAATCGTGTCAGTGGCACCTGCCGCGATCTCGCAGAGGTTGGGAATCTCCGTTGGCAATGTTGATTTCGTGAATTGGTCGATCAAATCGTTGAGTCGTGTGACAATGTTGTACTCGATATCAGGGCAATCCCAGATGCTATTTCCACCGTGTGTGACAGACTTAACGTTGCGCATTCCTGACGCAACGAGAATCAGTCGTTGGAGACGGAGGAAGTCATCGCAAAGAGACTCACGTTGCTCAAATGCAAAATTCATTAGGTCTTGAGTGACGCAATAATTGAATGCCAAGGCAAATTCTGCACACAAGCTTCTGATTCCTTGGTGCGCGGGACTGTCGGCAAGCATCTGCGGTAGCATCATCGCGGCAAAGTTGTCCCAGTGGTAATTGCTTGTGGATTCAGCGATGTGGAATTGAGGATGCGGAGGAGGGCTCTTGAGCACTTCGGCAAATTGTTCGACGCACCACTGCTCACGCTCCGTGTCAGCATCGATCCAATCTCGATTAAGGATCGTCAATGCTGCGATTCCACCGACAATTGCATCTTCCGGCCTGTCCCCACGACTGCGAGCCTGTTCCGCATCATCGGCGATGCCTTGAAGGCGTGCCCAGAAATCATCCAACTGCGCCGGTTCAAGTGAGTTTCGCTCGTCAATCATTTTTCGACAGGTCACCGGAAACGTGAGAACCGCCATGTGTTTCTCATTGCTTTCACGGACTTGTGTGAGCCTCAGGGTACGTTCTTCGGGCTCCACGAAGTCCAACTCAATTCCGTTCTCGACTTCACGCATCTGCCACTTGCTTTCATCGAATCGCAGCGTAATCTTTTCAAGAAACCCAGCGTCCTCCAAACCTTCCATATCCTGAAGTTCATTGGACCACTCGCTTTGTACCTCGTTCAGAATGGAACGAGAATCTGAATCAGTTAGGAACTGTTGAAAGAGGACGTCACCGATTGTTGTTTTTCGATGTTCGAGAGTGTGCCATTTGTGAACCGTGTTCCAAACTGACTCCCCCCATCGTGACCATTGCATCATGGTCATGCCGAGCAAAGACTCTAGCTGCTGCAATCGGTAGTTCTCCTCCCAAACCTGAAGTTGCCATACGGGAACCAATGCGCGTAATTCATCGTTGAATAGCTTTGGCGCACGCCGTCCAAGTGCGGCCAATACACCCAGCAACGCAGTGCTTCGTGAAGTGTCCAAAACCTGTTGGATGACTGGTGTGATTGGTTCTTCCTGGTCAAGATGGAGGTAAAGCCAATGCTCCAAGGCCATTAGCGCAGGTACGACCACGTTTGGAGAACGTACCGAATCACGATACCAGTAGTACGCCTCGCTGCTGCCAAAGCATTCGACCTCTTCTCCGCGACTGTTTGAAACACCGATCGCTGGAGGTGGGTCGTCTCGGTTGTCGATCCATCGATCGGTAACAAAGTTGACCAATTCGACGATTGTTGCGATACCTTTCTCCCAGTCAGTGCGGAGGAACGTCAAGAATGGACCACGAAAGTACATTGGTGGCGACCAATCGCGTTCCGTTTCAACGTGAAGAAACTCATCAAGCATGCTGCCAAACGAATCGCGATGTTGTGGCAGCGGCTCCCTAATCAATAGGGCGAGCAACACTTCTTTGCCAATCTCCGGGCGCACGGCGAACAAGTGTTGCAACGGATCGTCACCTGCGAGAAATCCTTCATGCACGTTATGATTTACGCGACGAAGCGGTCCGTCAGGCCATGGATCGGACAGTGGGCCTCGTGGTCTTAAGAGGGCAGCGACTCCGTTTTCGTCTTCTGATTCATCCGGGTCTTCTTCGTCTGCTTCTGCTTCGACTTCATCGACGGAGAATGGCGATTTGTCACGTCGCTCAGCCAGTGAGATCGCAACTTCGGAGACCTCATCCGGGTAAACAGAGGCGGCGGTCAATAACCGTGAAAATACGCTTTTGCACAAATCCCTATCCGCCCTCCAGTCCTGCGACCTGATCTCCGCAATGATGAACTGAGTTGCATCAAGCAGTATTCGTCCCGTCTCACTCCGAAGCGGCCAGTTCTCTCGTGAGTACTTCAGCCATAGGTCAGCTAATTGAGTCACCTTTTCGGTCGCAACCGGTATTGCTTCAGCACGTTTCTCAGCGATTACACGCAACATCGGTAGCCAAAGTGGCCAAAACGGAATTCGTTTGATCGCAGCAAGGTTCACATCGCTTGCGAACAAGGGATCGGGCAAAGTGGCGGTATGCAGAAATCTACTAAGAAGACGATTCAGCAGCTTTCCGTCATCTACGACAAGTCTTGGCCAAACAATTCGGAGCAAGGATTCGGCATTTCCTGCAAATGCGACGGACTCTAAGACCAAGTCGCTCTCGACTTTGTGTTGGCCGTCCGGGGCCAACTGCAAAATGAGCTGTTCCCATTGCTCGACATCCGAATTGCCTTCGAGCAACCGTAACCCGAAAAGGCGAATAGCACGATGCCAACGAGGATTTAGTGAATACTCTCGCGAAAGATCGGCTATGTCCTGTTGTCGACTCAACAAGAATCGAGTTCGCGCCCAATCACCCAAAAGGTCGTGTTCAAATCCGAATCTCTCGTCGCGGTTCCAAATGACCTGATCGGAAATCAAACCGTGCGCAAGCTGACATTCCGCGTTGTCGAATTCGCCAACTGGAACCGCTACCAAGAAGTCGTTTGCTTCAGTACATGCCAACTTCTGCATGAAACGCGATCGTGCCAACCCCTCAGGACCGCCTTGAATGTGTTGCATCCAATACCACTCAAGAATATCAGTCTCACCCACCCACGAAGTTGACTCCGTTTCATTGCGAGTGTTCGACAACACAAGGTCGAGCATCTTCAGGTTTGAGAATACAGTGGCCAGTTGCGGCCGTAGAAGCATCTGTGAAATCGTTGGAAACGCAGCAACTATTTGATCACGATGCCGATTGAATTGAAACTCAACCGTTTCCACGGCAACCGTAAGCACTTCTCCGGACTCTCGCTGAAGAGCAAGTAGCGTCCGCTCCCAAGACTCGATGAGACATGTGAAAACGATAGACCATGCAGACGAATTCGTGTTGGCTCGCGCCCGTTTGAGTAGGACAGCCAAGTTCGACAGTCCTTCTTGGCTGAGTCGTTCGAGTCCGTCAACGACTATGACGCCAGTTTGTCCGATCGACTGGGCAACAAGTTCTGGAAACGGATAGCCGAGGCCAAGATCAGCAAACTGCACTGAAAGCGATTTGATGTTGAGGTCAGCGGGGGTAAGCCAGACTGCGTGACCACCAGATGTGGAACTCATCGCTATTTGTTTTGCCAGAACCGTCTTCCCAGAACCACTCGCGCCGAGAAACGCAGTGATCGGCTGGCCACATTTCGGGAGGTCTTTCTCATCTCGGGCCAGTCGAAGGCTACCAGCGAGTTGGTCTCTAACCCGCTCTATGCGAACGGTGAAATCGGCGGAAATCTTGGCCCAATCAGCAACATAGTTTGGAAACTCTTTTAGAGAAAATCGGGCGCGTAGTCGCTCGGCCAACGCTGCTCGTGTCAAGTCCCCGCCGGACGTGGCGAACTCTCTGGAAATCTGCTTCAGTTGAGTCCATAAGTCAATGGCCTGTTTTTGTCCTCCATCTCGAAGCAATTCTGCACACCGAGAAATGCGCCGGTTTTCGTCTTCCGAAGGCTTGCTGACGAAATCGAATTGGAAGTGTCGTAGTCGCTTCAGCAATTCTGTGGTGTCTGCAGGAGTCTTCGACACATCAATCGCCGGTGGACAATGAAGGCTTGCAAACAGGGCTCGCTCGATGTCGTTTGAATAGTTTGGCGTTCCGAGTCGCGTTGCAAAGTCTGAGGTGTCAGCATCGTTAGCTTTTGTGAGCAATCCGTCCCATCCGGTCTTAACTTCTAAATCAACCGTTGCCGTTGCGAGCGAAAGATAATCCGAATTGACATCAAACTGCTGTGTTCCTACATGAAGCCGTTGTTCCCAAATTGCGTCTCTAAAATCTGCCGGGAAACCCGACGCGGTGATCTGTGTATTGCTCTTTACGGAGACTGCAAGCGCACCAGTGCTTTCGTCTGGCCTCCGGAGCATGAGGACTACATCGTCAAGAAACCAGCCATCCACACGTTTTTGAAAGCGAACGGCATCAATCTGCCCGTCTTCCGCGGTGAGCGGGTAAGCGGCGCCAAGCATTTTCAAAAGGAACGATGCCGACACTTTGTCTTCAAATGTGTATCCGCCACCGCCAACTTGTTTTGGGGTCGCTACTTGTTTTGCCATCGTACGTGCCCTAACGCGAGACTCTCACAGCGAAAGACAACGTCTGATTTGCAAACCACTCTACAAATGGCAGCTACACATCCTAAGTCTCAAGCAGTGAATAAGTTAAGTCGAATTGTAACAAACGGAGCGATTCACGAACACTCTCCGGTAGTCGAAACCGGTACGGCATGGCTCAGTATCGCGAGTCGGCCCCCTGACCTCCGCTTGGCTCGTAGGCTGCGAGGGTCTTTGCGGCGGATTCCGTCTCTTTTCTACGACTGTGCCATTCGTGCCACCCTCGAACCCAAAGCGGGCAAATGAAGGTTGGCCAGGAATGGTACCAATTCCCCGGAGGGTGGCAGCAATTGTCATACACTACGCCAATCACCCCATGGAATCAGCCGGATTGGTGGATGCGCTGCTTCACCCCCTCACCAAAGATTAATGCTCAGAAATCAAACTGCACCTTGCCGTCGACCAGCTTCAATTTCGCATCAAATTTTTTGCCCGCTTTGGATCGAAAACCCTTCACGATCGAGGTTTCGCCCTTCTTGATCAGCTTCTTTGCATTGGTGGCCGAGATCTTTCTGCCGGAGATCGTTTTCCAAATGGTCAGTCCACATCCCTCTTGCCATTGACTGCAGCTGTAAGACTTGGGCGTTTCAATCACCGCATGGCCGCAAAGCGGGCAAGGGCCCAGGTTACCATCAGCATCCTTGGACACTTTGGCTTGACCCGACGATGAACCCGGTGATGAACCCGGCGACGAACCCGGCGACGAACCCGAAGGTGATTTGGCCCGACCCGACGACGACCGCGTGGCCTGACCTGACGATCGATTGGCTGGTTTAGATCGCTTGGCTTCCCGGTGACCGGTGTCTTGCTCATTGCCCAACGGCAAAGGAACCTCGACCAATTTGCCTGACCCAGTCATCGTCAACACAAACGGGTGCCCGCCATCGATCGTGATCGGTTCACGAATCACACCCAGTTGCAGTAACTGCCGAAGGTTCGTCATCGTCAACGTAATCTCGCGATAGTTTGGCGGCAAGACGAACGAACAGCCCTTTCGCCACGCCGAACATCCAAGCGTCTGCTTACCAGCGATGACCTTCTGGCCGCACCGAGGACAGTCGCCATAAATGTCCGCATCGATCGACAACGAATCGCTGTTGCGGATGATGCCCCGAGTGTATTCGGCGATCTCGTCCATGAACGAAGTTGCCGACAATTCGCCGCGTTCAATTTGTTTTAACTTCGATTCCCATTCGCCGGTCAATTCAGGACTGGTCAAGTTGCGGTCTTGAACAATCGCGATCAGATAGCGTCCCAAGTTCGTCGCCACGATATTGTTCTTGTCGCGATCGATGTACTTTCGACGCAACAATGTTTCAATCGTGGCAGCGCGAGTGGCGGGAGTCCCTAACCCTTTTTCCTTCAACGCTTCCCGAAGTTCGGCTTCCTCGACCAGTTTACCGGCGGTGTCCATCGCACCCAGCAACGTATTTTCGGAGAAGTGTTTCGGCGGCGAAGTCTGGCCCGATTTGACAAACGGCTTGTGTGGTCCCGATTCCCCTTTCCGGAAATCGGGAAGCGTTTGAGGTTCATCCGATTTCTTGTCTTTTCGCGGATACAGCTGCGTCCATCCGGCAGCAACCACTCGGACTCCTCGGGCGCGGAACCCGATTTTGCCCGCCGCGGCGTCAACGGTCGTGACTTGCTTTTCGCATGACGGATAGAACGCCGCGATCAATCGGATCACCACTGCGTCGTAAACCTTCTGCTGGTGTCCGACCAGGCTTCCGGGGTTGGCGCCAGTCGGAATAATGGCGTGGTGATCGGTGATCTTGGCGTCGTTGATAATCCGGGAATTGAAGGGAAGATCCTTCAAATCAAGTCTGCCGATTTCGGTCGGCTGGATCGGTTGAAGTTGAGCGAAAATCTTGGGAACTTCTTTCCGCATGTCCTGGCTAAGGTAGCGAGAATCCGTCCGCGGATACGTGATCAATTTCGCTTCGTAAAGCGACTGGGCCGCCGACAAGGTATCGGCGGCGGAGATCCCGAAACGGCGATTCATATCTCGTTGCAGTTCCGTCAAATCGTAGAGCTGCGGCGGCAGAGATTTTTCCGAGCGACCGGCAACCTTATTGATGACCAGCGGAACCTGGGCGGAGGCTTTCTGCATTTCTTCGGCTTCGGGTTCGTTGTCGAAACGATCTCCGGTGAATCGAAACTGCACGTCACGGTACGTCGTCAACAACTCCCAAAACGGTTCCGCGACGAACGTGCGAATCTCATCATCGCGGCGGACGATCATCGCAAGCACTGGAGTCTGCACGCGTCCCAAGCTCCACAGCAAACCGGAACGCTGGCTGTCGGACTGATTGCCAGACGATGTACCAGAAGCATCAGTCGATCGGTGGCGAACGGTGTAATTACGCGTGGCGTTCAAACCCACCACCCAATCCGCCTGACTGCGACACTTCGCGGCCGCGTACAAATCATCGTAGTCCGAAAGCGGGCGGATCGAACCGAATGCGTTGGCGATCGCAGACGGCGTCAGCGAACTGAGCCATAGCCGTTGTGCGGGTTTTCGCGTGGCTCCGGCAAGCGACTGGATATAGCGAAAAATCAGCTCGCCTTCACGCCCCGCATCCGTTGCACAGATCAGCGAGTCGGCTTTTTTGAACAAACCTTTGATGATCGCGAATTGTTTTTTTGCGCCGTCGTCACCCCGCAACCGCAACTGAAAAGTTTCGGGCACGAACGGGAGTGTTTCCAAAGACCATCGCTTGAGAGCCGGATCATAGTCACCCGGTTCTTTCAATTCGACCAGATGTCCAAACGCCCAAGTGACTTGGTATCCACCGCCTTCAAGGTATCCATCACGTCGCGTATGGGCCTTCAAATACGAAGCCAGTTCACGGGCAACCGATGGTTTTTCTGCCAAGACAACTCGCATCAACCCACCGTCAAGTAAGAAACGTCAAGTAAGAAACAAAATCAAAGCACACCAGTGCCTTCCACTCTCGCCGTCTCCAGCCGTCCCTGTCGTCATCAATCGCTGCCGTTGACATCGACGGCTGGCAAGGATTGGGGAAGGCGGTGTCGGAAAAAAAAATTCATGCGGAATAGTGGATGAGCCAAAACCAAGACTAGAAAATCGTCTTATTGCCCTTTTCACCTTTTCTACGGAAACAGTCAGCATAACACGATAAACTGGGCAATGTTGCGGTCGCAGCATCACTCTGAACCGTTCCAAACTTTTGATCACTCTTGATTCGCTGATTCATCGATTGAGTTGCTGGACAACTATCGGCCCAATGCATCCCGAGGCGGCGATTACGACCCCGTTGCAACACTTACCGACGGGTGATCCTGAAAACAGGATTGTTCGATGAACCGATCACTTGGGATTCGTTCTTTGTGTCTGCTGCCCCTGCCTGAGCGCCCCCTAGAAGCCCGGCGACTGCCTGAGTTGCGCCTTGAAGCGCAGCCCAACGTCGTCATTCTCTTTATCGACGACCATGCCACGATTGACGCGAATTGCGACGGATCAACAGACCTGATCACTCGGAGTATCAGTCTAATCCAAGACATCCACTCTTCTTACTTGACCTGAATCTTACGGGCTACTTGCCAAATGTGTTCATCTCTCTGTCCGGTTGTGATCGCCCCTCAGAATATACGATCTGAGTCCACCAATGGGCGACGCTGGCTGAATACATCGGTGCATAGCGAGCATAAGAACTAACCGCGATCATGGCCATTGGAATCACGGCAGACGGAGGTCGCCTAGCATGGCGGGAAAAACGGCAGGCTGTTGCGTTACTGCTCATCTTGATAAACAGGGGTCAGCGATAAATCATGCTTCCGCACCGAAATTCGCATCTGCCTGAGGGCGGAGAAGGTTGTGGAACCTGGCAACCCTGATTCCAGCTTGTCTTGTCGCGCAGCGAAAGGTCCTGAAGCATGTGTCACTAACGTCGGCACGGTCAAATTTCGCTTCGACCAAGAACGCCGGTTTTCGCTGATCGATTCGCCTGAAAAACATGAACACAGATCCTGATAAGAGACTCACCGCTCAGTTCCTTTGGAAGGAAATATTCGCCTTTATCTCCGGAGAGAAAGGCGCGATGTACACCACTGCCATGCTTTGCCGGCAACCTGGAACAACGATTCGTGGGTACCTGGATGGTGATCGCCAGCGTCTTACCAACCCGATGCGATATCTGCTTCTGGCATGTGCATTGGTAACCACCGCCTTCTTGTTTGGATTGCCCAAAGACACCTACAAGGAAACCGTCAAACCCTTGGGCACAAGCAGCAGTCTGGATTCTCTGCCACCCGAACTGACCTTGAAATTAGTTGAGACGCGAAAACTGTTAACCAATATACGCGACGAATCTAAGGAAGGTATCCTGAGTAAAAATTCTGAAAACGCCCTCGAAGCATTGGACCGGACTTTAATACTGGAAGCGACTGAGATTGGCATGACTTGGATGAATGTTTTCTTGCTACTGGCATTGCCAATCAACGCGGTGATCTGTTGGATTTGCTTCCGCTCGGCGAAACGCAATTTAACAGAACACGTGGTTGCCAATGCCTATATCCTGGGGCTTCAGAACCTTGCAGCGATTTGGGTCGTCTTCTTTTCGCTCCTGAATTGGATCGACTTCTACACAAGTACTTTGATTTACATGCCGCTGAGTTTCATTTACCAATTTCTCGCCTGGAAACAGACTTTTGCTGTGCGCGGTATTCTACCGTCAATCATTTGCATCTTTGGGCTGATGATGAGCATCACGGGCTACCTGATTCTGCAAGGCATCGGGACAGCCCTCGTCTTGCTGTACACGTTCGCGAGATAGCGGTGAGTAAGGCGGGTGAGTAAGGCGGGCGAGCAATGCGGGAGAGCAAGGCGGGCGACTGCAGAAAGCTTACTTTAATTCTAACAAGCAGCGTATGCCAAGGCAGGCAATATCGACTTGCGTGCGCTGCGTGCTGGTATTTTCGTAGCTGCGACTCGCCTATATGCCCCACGCAGAACATGTTTTCTGCAACTGGAAATAGCCCATGCTCTGACCTTGTTGCACGATTGGCACAAAAATTGATAAAAGTCCTGTCTCAGTCTTGATCCAAAGTTACAGTAACCGATTGATACCGTATCCAACAATGTAAAACCAGGTTTGATCGCACGGTCAGCAATGGGTTAAGCAAAAAAAAATAGTCGTGAGTTAGAGAAAAGATGACCCGCAAGTTCAAATTTAGTTCCCAACCACTAGCGTGTTTACTGTAAATCGCGATTTTGTTCAGCTCGGTGCTCTGCACTTCGCCTGCATTCGCGCAAGGCACGGCTAAGATCTATCCCTATCGGGAGCCGTCTCAAAAATCTTCGAAGAAGAATGATGTCTGGTTCTATCATGGGGCCAAGGACGCGATCAAAGTAGGAAGCCAACGGGTCATGACAGAGTACCCTGAAATCCGCTGAAAGTGTGTTGAGATCGGGAGTGGACCGAGTGGTGTGGCCGGCTTGGAAACCATCAACGGGAAACCGCACGGATTACCCAATGATGGTGACATCAACTCAAAGGGAACGTTCAAAATTATCCAACGGTATGAAGATCAGGGCGACGGCACGGTCAAAGATACGAAATCAGGGTTGGTCTGGAGCAAAGACTTTAACGCCGCAGGAAAGAAGATAAAGACGCCATTGTTGCGCAACATTTGTTGGCAATTGACTGCTGACAACCCTATCCGTCGTACCGAACCATCCGCCCAGCTTCAATACGCGGCGAAATTCATGTGCCACTTTGTCTTGATCGGCGAATATACTTACCGCACATTCGTAGACTACTGCATCAAACGTATTGTCATCGAAAGGCAGCGAGTCTGCTGGGCCTTGTACAAAATGCGCTGTGTCCCATTGGGAACCACAACCATTGCGCCGATACGTTTAGATCGGGACAGATCCATCAATCAAAACGTTAGTGAGCCCGAACTTTGGCCGAAACATTCCAATTCTAAACCCGCTTGGTTAAACATGGTAACAAATAGATTGCAAAGGGGTGTGCCTTCTTTGTTCTTGACGAACCTACCATGTTTGAATCCGCCACCCGCCAAGAAGATTAGCAAATTATTGGCACTGTGCGCGTTGGCGTTGCCTAGATTACTTCCAAACAGTATCGCAGTCTTGTTCAAAACAGTGGAACCGCCTTCGGCTCGCTCCTTCATCAAAGTCAACAGGCTGCCGAAACAACCGACAATCCCAGCTTCAATTTTCTGCAACTGTTGAATCTTTACTGCGTCTTGTCTTTGGTGCGACAAGTTGTAATGATTTCCAGTGACACCTGTAATTTTTGGCACGACGTAGTGATCTTGTATCATCACACTGACCACTCGACTTGTATCGGTTTGCACGATCAACGGCACCAAATTCATCAGCAATTGTGGCAGCAGGATTGCGGAAATTCTACCGCGTTTGCACCGTGATATTTAAACGGCATCTGTGTAGCAACTTTAAATCACCCGATTCACCAACAAAAATTGGACACAAAACCACAAGATCGGCAACAAATAGCATTCCCAATGGCAAAAATTCAAGCCTTCTCCGCTACACAGAACCGCCTTCAAAAAGCGTTGCCTCCGATGGTCAATCATTACCCCAGAACTAAGTAATTAAATTCAACCAGAAAAACTAGACCTTACGCACAAATTCAGATTTCAATTGCATCGAGCCAATTCCGTCAATTTTACAATCAATCTCATGATCGCCGTCGACGATTCGAATATTCTTGACTTTGGTTCCTACTTTTACCACCAACGACGTTCCTTTTACCTTCAAGTCCTTGATCATCGTCACGCTATCGCCATCCGCCAAAGCCTTGCCGTTCGCATCGCGAACGTGTTCTTTAGCGTCTGCCGCCGATTGGCTTGGGTCCCAATTACTGGAACATTCTGGGCAATGAATCATTTCACCATCCTGGTAAGTGTATTCAAACCCGCAGTGAATACAGGCTGGCAGTTCTGTCATCGAATCAGTCCCATTGAAGATAAGTTTGCCCAGCCCCACTCGCCAGCACTCGCTCGTGGTCACAAAATAGCCGCTTACGAAAACGACGAACATCGCGTGTTAGCACTTCAACACTCACTTTTGCAACACTCACTTTTGCACTTGCCAGATCCAGAGCTACGAAATCATACACGGCTGCGAAATCCTAGTAGAATGAATCCCGCGGGTCCTGGACCATAGTTCACTCCGTTGTCCACAAGATCAACATGTTTGTTTCCCCTGAAGGCATTCCCCATGTTTCCACAATCAAGTACTACAAATCTCCGCCAGCTTAGCCTAGGCTCTTGCACCTGGTCAATTCTCTTGGGCTTTGCATGGGTGGTTTTCTTGGCACAGGCAAACACACCCACACTGGTCAACGCTGATCAACCATTCAAGGTCACCACGGTCTACTTAGTACGACATGCGGAGAAGCAGAAACTGCCTGCCATGGATCCTGAACTGACCGAAGCAGGAAGAGTTCGAGCCGACGCTCTTGCCAAAACGCTGGCCAAGGCGGACATCAAAACGATTATCACATCGCAATACCTTCGCACCCAACAGACCGCCAGTCCATCTGCCACCCAATCCGGCACGAAGCTGACACAAATCGACATTACGATGTCTCCAAGCAATCGCAGACAAATTTCTCCAGACTATTTCAAACAAATCAAAGATACCATCGCGGCCGCCAACGGACAAAGTGTGCTGATCGTTGGCCACAGCAATTCGGTTCCGGAGATTATCAAAGAACTGGGAGGCGACGCGGTCCCAGTCCTTTCCGAACAAGACTATGACGATCTTTTTATCGTAACCATTTATGCCCCGGACCAAGCCAAAGTCATCACGCTAAATCAATCGCCAAAAACTTGAAGCCAAACCGCCGCCACCCTACCTACACTTGTACACCTATGCGTCGTTAAGAAGTGTCCCTACCACAGCATCCCCCCTGTCAATACGGGCCAAGAATCAACACGGGCCAAGCATTCACGAAGCCTCTGGGGGCAACTTATTGATGACGGTAACGGGCCAAGGCCACCGGCGCCCTTATGATCGTAGCCAAGAACAGCATTGGCATTGCGACACCCAACCAGACCCCATTCCACGGCAATCCGCCGGGGCTTACGCTCGCAGCAAACTTCGCCGCAAGACAGACCGATGCCGCCAGCGAGGTTCCCTAAAGACACAACACGCCTAACAAGTAGTTACGCCCCACGATTCCACTGCGGACCGACATCGCAATCCAGTAGCATGAAATCAAAACGATCGTGACCGGCACCAGATAGCTATAGGACTCACAAATTCTTGCCAGTGAATTCCCGTTGTACTTGTCCCATAAAAACACCATCACAATGGCCAGGAATGTGAAACTTGCCACGACCAACCATCGCCAATGTTTTCCTACCCAAAAGACAAAAGCTAGTAGCATCAAGGCGGTGAAGCAATGCCACACAATCACATTCAACAACACGATCAGACGCCAGAATAACGATACGTCTTGAAGTCGAAAATCCACTCGACTGACTGCCGGCAGCGTTGGGTCGATTTGACTTTGAATGGCATTGGTCACCCAAGACCTTATCCCACCGAACATCAAATCCCAATAGTGCCACTGACCAGCGATTGATGTGCAAACCGCAGCGACGGTCACCACCAACAAAAATCCAATGAGTGACCCTCCCACAATAACGGCGATCTTGATCCCCATCAGCGTATCGCAGGCAAACGGACGGGTCGCATCAAATAGCGATAGTTCCGCATCGCAATGTTTGTATTGCATTCCTGCTACCAATTCGGTGGCCATAAATTGACTCCACATCGGAATCAAGACGATCGCTGCCAGCCACCGTTTCGCTGAAAATCCACGTCCCCAAGTTGGATTCATCCAAGGCACCAAGCCGATCAAGGCAAGCACTCCGATCGTCATCACAACAGTGAGCAATAAACCCATAGACGATCGCCTTAGTTCATGTCGCACCTGTGCCATCAGGGGACCGCTGCTTGGGTTGCCCCAATCCAGTTTCGTTGCCTCAACGGCACCGCCAGACACGCTGCCAGAACCTGAAACACCCAACGCTGCGGACAGCCACATGGCCAAAGGAACCACGATACTGATGGAATCACCCGAACGCTGCCGTTGCACGAAAAAGATGGCGGCGATGGTTGACCCAACGCTCAACGCGATCATGACAAAGTATTCGTACCATCTCAATGAAAAATAGTCTGGGTTTCCAATCGCTAAAAAGAATGGTTCATCTGCCGATTGCAAGTCATATCGGCTGATCAGCAGTGCCGGCACCAAGGTCAACACCGCAGCGATCGCCAAGAACTTTTCTAATGTATGAAAAAAGGACCACGGCATCCAATCCAGTGGAAGGTTCATCCAATAGTAGCAGGTCTGGGTGATGAGCGACGGCGGCAACCAACCCTACCTGCGCTCGCATCCCTTTGGACAATTGCTTGACCTTCTTTGATACATCCAGGCCGAACGTCTGCAATAATTCTTCAGCATATCGACGATCCCAGCCCGGATAATGAGCGCAGGTATATTTCAACAACTGATCAATCCGCATCCAATGTGGCAAGTCACGCTCTTCGGACAAGTAGCCAATCCGACTCAATACCTCGACCGGACACTCAACCGGGTCCCGACCAAAAACCTGTACCGACCCCTGTTTGGCTTTCAACAAACCCAGCAAATGCTTGATAAACGTCGTTTTCCCCGCACCGTTGGCACCAACCAGACCGTACGCAAGACCTGGCTTGATTTGCAAACTGACGCCATCCAACGCCATCATTTCCCCAAATCGGCGGGAAAGATTTTCAACACGGACAACATTCTCACAAACGATTGAATCAGGCATCTCATCTACTCCTTGGCTTGCGATTGCTGCATTGCCGCATGACGCTTCTTAAGCAAATTTAACACTTCTTCAAACGAAAAATTTAATTGCCTGGCTTCGGCTAGTAACGAATCCGCTCGCTGGCTCAATATCTTACGTTGCTCGGTCTTCCGAATAGGCGAAGTCAAATCAGATACATAAGTGCCTGCCCCCTGTTTCTTCACTAACAACCCCTCGGCATGCAGGGTGTCATAAGCTTTGACAATCGTATTGGGAGTAACACCCAATTGTTGAGCCAGATTCCGAATCGGGGGCAATTCCGCTCCAACTTCAAGTTGTCCCGATGCGATCAGGTATCGCACCTGACTGACAATCTGGCGATAAATTGGCACACCGTCTCGCAGTGATAGTTCGATATGCATCCAAGACTCCTGTAAGTATGACTGTTCCACAACTATGATACAATCTACTTGTCATCTCAAGCGACAATTTTCGTGCTCATGACGGCACGACAGTCCAACCAGCAATTACCCCCGCACAGAAATCCAGGCGATTCATGGGAAAGAAGAACGATCACTGCGGAATTTTCGCTAGAAAAGCCAAGATTAAGCGACTCAACGCACCTTTGAATCAAAAAACTAGTTTGCCGCAGGACGCATAGTTGCGCCCGATTATCAGCAGAAAATTTGTGCTCGCAGAATCCAGCACCGATCCAGCCGGGTAAGCGTAGAATTGTTTTTGGCAGAAAAAATGCGCCAGAACTTAGCGTTTACAGAGGTGATGCATGGCGATTGCGGCGACCACGGCAACGTTCATGGAATCCACCTCCGGCGGCATCGGAATTCCGACGATCTGATCCACCCAGTCCAACCACTGCCTGTCCAACCCTTCAAATTCGCTGCCCAAGATCAGCACTTGACGCTTAGCCGCACCCACAGAATTCAGCGGCAACATCCGTGGATCAACCTCGACGCCGAGCATGCGAAAGCCCACGTTCCGCAACGCTTGCAACTGGGATCTGACGTCGTCACATTTAAGAATTGGCAAACCTAACGCATGCCCCATCGAAACCCGTAACACTCGCCGCGAGAAAGGATCCACGCTGCGACGGTCTACCAACAAACCCGCCACCCCCAAGGCTCGTGATGACCGAAGAATCGAACCCAGGTTTTCCGGTTGCGACACATAGGGCAACGCTATCAGAGTACACGATTGCCCACTCCCCAACCGATCCCTATCGGCAATCCAATCCGTACCAAGTACTCCGACTGGCGTAAGGTCTGTGTCCGGCGTAAGGTCTGTGTCCGGCGCAAGGTCTGTGTCCGGCGTAAGGTCTCGGCTTACTGAACGGGAAGGCGGTCCCAGCTGTGCGTTTCCACCGTCAAACCATTTGCGGGCAACTTTCAGTAATGATTCCGGCATCTGCCGCATGCCGCAACCTAAAATCCCCGAATGAAATTCAAAGCCAACCAGCTGTTGAATCTTTTCATCTGAAACACAATAGACGGGCAGATTCTTCCAGTCCAGGCGTTTTTCCAGTTGCGACGTTGCCCATTCCACTTTCCGGTGGGCGACCAATAAAGATTCCACGTGATAATCTGATTCCAATAATCGTTGGGCGACAATGCGTCCCTCGGCGATGAATGGCCCTTCATCGGAACACAACCCATACCGCCAATCCTGGCCGCTGGCATGAGTCGCAGGGCGATGCACTTGAGCGGATTGGGTGACCTTCAGATCGCGATAAGCCGCCAGACGGACGTCGGTCAGGTCTTCGATGTTAATCAAGTTCATGCGTTGCGATCCCTGCACCCATAAAAAGACCACGAAGGGGATCGTTCCCATTCGTGGCATCAATGATTCTCATAAACCGCAGTCAAGCTTACTTTACGACGTCTTTCTCTTTGTCGATCACGTCTTTGAATGCCTTGCGGAACTTGTCCAACTTGTATTGAATCATGCCGCAATAAGGATTCTTTTTCTTGTTCTGGTTGTAATAATCCTGGTGGTCGTCCGCCGCTGCGTAAAACTTGCTGACCTCGGTGATTTCGGTCACAATCGGATCTCGAAACGCCCGAGCCTCACCCAATCGGGCTTTGTATTTTTCGGCAGAATTTTTCTGATCGTCGCTGTGGTAAAAGACCGCGCTACGATACTGGGTCCCCACGTCATTTCCCTGGCGATTCAATGTGGTTGGATCATGAGTCCGCCAGAATACTTCCAGCAGTTTTTCATAGGAAACCACCTTCGGGTCAAATTCAATTTGCAGCACTTCAGCGTGACCGCTCCGCCCTGAACACACTTGTTCGTAAGTCGGGTTATCGACTTGGCCACCCATAAAGCCGCTGACCACTCTCTTGACACCTTTGACTCGTTGAAAAACGGCCTCGGTACACCAGAAGCATCCGTTGCCAAATGTTGCCACCTCTAACTTGGGTTCGGGTTCAGTCTTCGATTCGTCGTTCATGTTTTCACTTGCTCTGTTGCTTGCTGAATTCTTCCGAGAAGTCTTCGCGGTTTTCTCTTGAATTTCGGTTCCAACGGTTTCAGAATTCTCTGAAGCGACCCAATCTAATTTGGTCTCCGCTGCAATGTCACGAAAGATCTGATCGGTATCTACCGCAGCACCACAACCTGCGATTCCCAAGACTTCCACCCACGAGCAGAAAATCCAGGCGGTGATGTTCAGTTTGGTCAACATGACAATTGATCCCCTTACAAGTAGCGTTCACGTAAGTTGACCCCAACGGCCAATCACTATTTCTTACAAAATTGGGAAGACAGCCTCTGAGCCCGAATTCCTGTAGGCCCTAATTTACAGGTCACAGCCCAAACTTCGTCCACCCCAGAGCCGCAAGTCACTTAAACTTGCATGTCATCAAAAATTCAAATTCAATCGCCAGTCAAAGGCGTTCGCCCCAGGCCTGTCGATTTTCTGGCTACTACAAATTTACATTCGGGCCAGCATCCAGTCTGACCAAAAGCCAATTGGGCCGGAGTTATCGCCCTTTGCCAAACCGTTTGTTGCCCGGCTAAAAATCCACTGGGCCCTCTAATTCTAGCGGATTTAAACCGTCCGAAGCTACCTGAAACGTCGGCCCAACCCAGGCATTTTTGCGTTTATTCCAAAAGCACACAAGCGGAACTTTTACGCAGGATGCCGCCCATCTCATGCCATCGGTTTGCTGCAAAGCTTCGAACAGCCGTTTGGCCGCCCAGGCGGTTCAATGCCGACCCATACGACCCATACGACCCATACCCTGGCATGGCCTGCTTTCGCCTCATTGGTCGCCGTACAAACGGAATCCTTGCTGGGAAAATTCACTAAGTCCAGCCATCCGCCGAAAAACCGCCGCTGACTCTGAAAACCGCACGCCTTCGCCGAAACTTAACCATCGTTCGTCGGCAACCCAGTCGTCGGCAACCCAGTCGTCGGCAACCCAGTCGTCGGCAACCCAGTCGTCGGCAACCCTGCGATCGGCAATTCAACCCCTCGACAAACAACCGAAGATCCACCGATTCACGGATTCAACCGTATCCCGGGCCAACGACACCCGGCCCAAACGACACCCGGCCCAAACAAAACTGTGTCGCAATTTAGAAATTTTCTGCTTGGCCTGCAGTTACCTTAGGTACACAAAAAAACCTTGGCGAATCAATCGTGTTGCCACGCATTCGCCAAGGTTTAACCGTTTCATTCGATCGGCACCCTCGCTAAAGCCACCAATTTATTCGACGCTCCCGTTCGAAACACTTTCGTCGTCCCGTAAAAATCTTCGGACAACCTCCAGAATCAACGAACCCACATCGATGGCTAAGAGTCAAGCTGACCGCTTCCAAGAGATCGTGTTCCGATTAACCTCGGACCAGCGAACCCATCTTGCTGGCATGGCCAGCTTGCCCGAACGAAACCATGCGATCGATGCAAACTTGCTTCATCGCTTCGCGAGCAGGCTTCATGTAATCACGAGGATCAAACTTCTCGGGGTGCTGCATCAAAACCTTGCGAATGGCCCCGGTGATGGCCAAGCGATTGTCGGTGTCGACGTTGATCTTGCGAACGCCCGAAGCAATGCCACGCTGAATTTCCTCTACCGGTACACCATAAGTTTGGCGAATCGATCCACCAAATTCGTTGATAATGTCTTGCAATTCCTGCGGCACGCTGCTGCTGCCGTGCATGACCAAGTGCGTGTTAGGCAGTAGTTTGTGAATCGCGTCGATTCGATCCATCGCCAATACGTCACCGTCAGGCTTACGAGTAAACTTGTAAGCGCCGTGGCTGGTACCGATCGCAACCGCCAACGCATCCACTTTGGTGGCTTCGACAAATCGAGCCGCTTCTTCTGGGTCGGTCAACAATTGAGCGTGCGATAACTTACCTTCGGCTCCGTGGCCATCTTCCGCTTCGCCCATGCCGCTTTCCAAAGAACCCAGGCAACCCAGTTCACCTTCAACACTGACACCACGGGCATGAGCCAATTCCACAACCTTCTTGGTCACAGCCACGTTGTAATCAAAGTCAGCAGGAGTCTTGCCATCTTCTTGTAATGATCCGTCCATCATCACCGAAGTGAATCCGTTATCGATGGCACTCATGCAAGTATCAGGGCTGTTGCCGTGATCTTGATGCATAACGATCGGAATGTGCGGATAAAGTTCAGCCGCCGCCAGCATCAAGTGACGCAAGTAATTGTCTTGCGAATACGATCGCGCACCGCGAGATGCTTGAACAATCACCGGCGAATCAGTCGCTTGGGCTGCTTCCATGATCGATTGAATTTGTTCCATGTTGTTGACATTGAACGCAGCAACACCAAAGTTATTTTCAGCAGCATAGTCCAGAACGACGCGAAGTGGGACTAAAGGCATTTCAGGCTCTCCTAGAGAGAATAAAGTATGCAGAGAATGAAGTATCGTTAAGTAACGAAGCTGCTGGACGCGGGCAGACCGACGATCGGAATCACGTACCAGGTTGAATCTTTGCGTCCAAACCTGCGCAGCAATGCAATGCCGGGCACTAAGCATTTAGGCCCGTCATTGGCACCCATTATTGCAAGATTTAGACTTCTCACAATGACACTTGATCAATACCAGACGGGACAACCACGCCCCAATCCAAACCCTTGTAGCTTTTTGCGGACTGGCGAACCCTGAACGCGCACCGGTCGCAAACTTGCCAGCAATCGCCTGACTAAGCAAATTTTCCAACCAGCCATTTGGCAGCGCACTCGATCGCTAGCTGCGACTGCCCAGATCCTTGCCTACAATCCCTTAAAGCAATTTAAGTGTCCCTAAAACTATCTCTAAGAAATACGATTCACCCAAAAGCAAACCAGCCCTGCGGATCACCCTTTCACTCCAATGGCCAAGTCGCGGCCGCGTCCGCCATCTAGCCAGGCACCTGTGAACTGCCCCAAGGCAGCAAGCATTCCAATTGCTCAAAGTCCACCCTTTCCTATCGCCCAAGTTGATTTCACGGAATTCTACTAGCAACCTGCAACCTGCAGCAAAAAATGCCAGCCGCCAACATTTCGCCAAACGCCACCGACTTGGTGAACCACTGGTCTTGCGACACGCCGTGTTTGCCCCCGAAATAAAGTCCAGCCAAGAATGCCAGCCAAGAATGCCAGCCAAGAATGTCGGCCATGCCAAGTAAGATTCGGGAGAGAGAATTTGAGGACAAAGATTCATGCACGCAAGTCAGTAAATCGGCGGCAGATAGCAACCGACGCTGGCATGATCAGAAAGTCGGCCTTCCTGTCTAGGAAAACCCTGCACTTGGAGGAAGCCCAGAGAAGAAGGCTTTCGGGAAGAAGGCTTTCGGGAAGAAGGCTTTCGGGAAGAAGGCTCTGGTGCAAAACAAGCCAGCGAATTGAGAAAATTCGACTGCCGTTTATAAAAAGGGTGGAAGAGGGGACTCGAACCCCCGACATCTAGAATCACAATCTAGCGCTCTAACCAACTGAGCTACATCCACCATCTGATTTAGCGAATCAAACTATTTCGCTGCCACTGCTGCCACTGCTGCCACTGCCGATTCACCTAAACAATTCAACAGCTACTTATCTGCCCCCGCGGGAATTCACCCGAGCCGATTCACCCATCCAACTGGATCACCGGCCGCTGCCCTGGATCACCGGCCGCTGCCCTGGATCACCGGCCGCTGCCCTGGATCACTGGCTTAAAGCTAAGGCAACTGACCTGCTTTCACAGATCTCATCAGCTTTCGCCCCGTGGGAAATTCTGCGAACTCGTGACTAAGCCAAAATTTAACCGTAGTTGGGTTGCCGGTCAACGGCTTAGAATACAGTTTTACGCGGTTGCTTCCCAGAAATCCTACCCGCAACGGTCCCAAGTCGCATCATCCACTCGACTATCCCGGGCCCGAACAATCGTTCGCACCCTGCACCATCGCTTGTAGAAGCTGAATTTCCCGCCAATCTAACTGGCCACCGCACCTCACGGCCGCAACCAGCGCTGACCCAGGGTTTTGTCGCAGCGGACTGGACGTCTTGGCCCGTCAACACAAACCAAGACCAGACACTAAGGTCAAATGTTCGCGGCGATACTGAATTTTCGTGAAGACCAGTCGACTTAACTTCAGGGTACAATGATGGGTTCACCCATCCAACCACGTTCAGCTTTATCAGGATTCCTTCGAGTGCCCTTGCCCGATTCCTTCGCGATTAGCCCTTTTGAACGATTGCAATTCTGGGAGACACAATCCGGTTCACCCAATCAAATTGTTGCTGTATTGGATCTCAAGGGTCAATTGAATCCCGAACTGCTGCTGGACGCGTTACACAAGGTTATAGCCCGCCACCCGCTTTTGACTTCCGTCCTGAAAACGAAAAACGAACGCCCACTTCACTGGCAAGTTACCGACCTTCGCAGTTTGCAAGCGAACTTCCACCCGGTCGCGGATGACGCGGCACCGCTTGCTGGTGACACCTTACCGCCTTTGCCCCCGATGCAATTGACCGACGGCATAGGTGTCCGCTTCAACGTCTGGCATAGCCCGTCGCGATGCCGTTGGATTTTACAGACGCACCATGCCAATTGTGACGGTGTGAGCGGCATTCAGCTTATTCGAGAACTGCTGAAAGTTTATCACTGGCTTTGCCAACAATCCAACGACGCACAATCCAACGACGCACAATCGGATTCACCCTTCCCGCTTCGCCCGCTGCAACCCGAACGCCTGCTTAATCGAGGTCGCTGGGTGCGTTGGGATTGGTATTCGCTTTGGAAGTTGCCCATCCAACTGATTGGTCTGTTTGGTGCTACGAAATTCCTGCTACGAAGTCCTGTCCAATTGACCGCCGCAACCTCACTGTCTTCCCAAACCGACCCCAGCAAGTCCCTTCCTAACCATTCGTTATCCGCCGATTCCAACTCATCCAAACCCGCTGGCAAAGACACCACTTCGAACCATGCCAACACTGTTACGGACGATGCTACCAGCGATCCAACGCTGCAACTTGCCTGCCAGCACGCACAGCTTTCGCTGTCTCAAACCAAACGTCTACGCGATTTATCTCGCGGTTGGAATGTTACCGTCAATTCACTTCTGCTTTCACACTGGCTGATTGCGTTAGACCATCTGCGACAGGACCAGCAACGTGTTGGACAAAGAGACTGGTATCGTTTGATGATCCCGGTTAACCAACGACAAGCATCTGACATTTCCTTGCCCGCGTGCAATCGCGTCAGCATCGTTTACATCGATCGGCGAACCAGCGAACTGGGCTTCCCCGAACGATTGACCGAGGGCATCAATTTCGAGATGCACGTGATGCGTCGCTTCGGTTTGACTCGTACGTTTCTATTTGCATTGGACGTCTTTGCTTGGGTGCCGGGCTTGTTTCGACTTCATTGTCGGCGAAAAAACTGTTGGGCCACCAGCTACGTTACCAATCTTGGACCCGCATTGGATCGGTTACAAACCCCGGTTGATGAAACAGGGCAAGCAAAAGTGGGCGGCCTTACCCTGGAATCCGTCCGCCTATTGCCGCCCCTGCGACATGGCACCCCCATCGCATTAGCGGTATGCCAATACGCCAAACGTCTTAGTTTTACCGTCCATTACCGCCCCGAAGTCATTTCCCAGAAACAGGCGGAATCGACCTTGAATCGATTCCTAAATCGTCTTCGGACCCTTTGACTTTCGCTGCACGCCTGTCTGAAAATCGGCGACCGATTTCGCTTCTCCCCCGGAATTCACTCGATGCCTAAACCACAACCACTCACCGCCAGCCAGTTAAACCCACTGCTCAACTCGGTTCCCAAGGTGGAACCCGTCGGCAAAGTTGCACTGGGTCAAACCAAACCCAACACTTTAGGCATTCCAGTCTGCTGGATCGCGGCGCTAACAATTCTGGCGGTCATCTTCCCTACCGCCAGTCAATGCAAAGCTGGACAAACCACCACATTACCTGGAACTGCACATAGCATTGCGACGCCAAAGCAGTCGCTTGGCTCCAACAATCCTGCGACACTAACCCAGTCCGCAAAGCCGCAACGACATCCTAATGTGGTCTTGTTCTTGGTCGACGACCTGGGCGTCATGGATGTCGGATGTTACGGCAGTCCCTTCCATCAGACGCCCAACATCGACGCCTTGGCCGGCCAAGGCATTCGCTTCACCGCAGCTTATGCAGCGGCTTCGGTTTGTTCGCCGACCCGCGCCAGTATCATGACGGGACAACATCCGGTCCGAGTCGACATCACCGATTGGATTCCTGGCAACCATTCCAATGGACGCATGCTGGAAACACCGCAAGATCGCTCATTCCTGCCTCTGGAACATACGACTTTGGCCGAAGCGTTTAAACAAGCCCAGTACAAGACTTTTTTCGCTGGAAAGTGGCATTTAGGCGGTGCCCAGTATGCCCCCGACAAACAGGGCTTTGACGTCTACTTTGATCCGCATCACAATCCTGAGAAAGGCCAGCCGGCCAATCAGCCAGTGGGCAACGATCGCCCACATGCATCACGAGTCCTGACCCAACAAGCGATCGATTTTATGCGGCAAGCAGACCAGCAACCGTTCTTTGCGATGATCTCCTATTTTGATGTGCACACCCCCATCATCCCTGAAAACGATTATCTGGCACACTATCAAAACGCAGCGAAACAGATTCCCGACGTGGAACCAATTCGGGAACATCAAGGAAAAAGCCGAGCGATCCAGAACAATCCACAGTATGCTTCGATGGTTAGCGCCGTCGACGAAAGTGTTGGCAAGGTCATGGACTATTTGACCAACGCCAACCAACGTGAAAATACGATCGTGGTTTTCTTTTCCGACAACGGCGGACTTTGCACGTTACGCAACCCGGGACCCACTTCGAATTTACCCTTGCGTAGCGGCAAAGGCTGGCTGTACGAAGGTGGCATTCGAGTCCCCATGATTGTGGCAGGCGTCTTAGGTTCAAAACCCGGGACAACCTGCCAAGTCCCCTTGGTTAGCACCGATCTTTATCCCACACTTCTGGCATTAGCCAATGTCCCATGCGACATGCAACAAGCCCAAGACGGTGCCGACCTGTCGCACGTCATTCAAGGAATAGCCGGCCAAAGTGAGCCCGCTGCGATCTATTGGCACTACCCGCACTATCACGGTTCTACCTGGACGCCCGGGGCTGCCATTCGCAGCGGTGACTGGAAACTGATCCATTTTTACGAATCGGGAGTCAGCGAACTCTACAACCTGAAGACTGATCCGGGCGAACAATCCAACTTAGCCCAACAACAGCCCCAAACCGCTACCAAGCTGTTAGCTAACTTGCAAGCCTGGCAGGACAGAATGGGCGCGAAAATACCCAAACCCTATCAACAGAAAGAATAGACCCCAACACACCTACACACCTACACACCTACACACCTACACATTTAATACCTACACATTTAACACCTACACATTTTACACCGCCGCCCTCAACAATCTTCAATCCAAAAGACAGCCCAGTAGACAGCCCAGTAGATAGCTTGCCGTGCAAATCAGCCCGGGTCCTAACACCTAGGCTCAACGACAGGCTGAACGCCAAGTTAAACGCTCGGCGATAAACGAAGTTGACCCCATGATTCAACCCCATGATTCAACCCCATGATTCAACCCCATGATTCAACGGACTTCTTATTCTTGCGTCTCTTGAGGAGGAAAAATTAAGTGTGGCAGATCGTTTATTGGCTGTAGCCGCACTTCAAAAGGAACCTCACCCATTGCCTTCTTGGCTTCTTCAACCTCGTCTTCCGTCATTTGGTCGTACAGCAAGACCAAAGTTTTCAATTGTCGCATCTGTTTTACTTGCCTCAACCGGGCTGGCGTCAGTCCCGACGGATTGATCGCTACTTTGTCTACTCTTTTGCCGGTACAGATTTCTGCCCAGCCAAGCGGTGTGATCTCCCCATCAATAACGATCGCTTCCAAATTCGGGCAATTGGATTCCAATTGCCCAATCGTACCCCGGTTCAAGTTGACCGCCGACAAACCCGCGTATGTGCTCACCACCAAAAGCCGCAACGACGTCAGTTCTGGGAAGTTTTCGTTATTGAAATTAGTTAAATCGAATTGTCTATCCATTCCAGCCAGCCATTGCAATTCAACGTTGTCAGTGGATTCCAGAAAGTTGGTCGATGAAGAATTGAAACCCTTCATCCGAACGCCTACTATCTGGCCATCGTTGTTCGTCTGAAACATGAATCCATTACAGTTGGGTGGCAATTGTCCTGAACTAGCGGACAAAGCGAACCTGGATTTCCATGTCAACAAAGCGGCCACACGCAGCGCATCTGAATTCGTGCCTAAATCAATAAAAGGGCGAAACTTAACCGGCAACTTACGCAACTGGGCCGCTAATTGATCGGGGCTCTCGCAGGTCAAACGAAACGAATTTCCTTGCAATAAAAACTGTCCAAACAGTTCCGGCGATTCGACCGCACAATCCAATCCCTTCAACCTTAAGCTCATGACTTCGGGCAGTTCCATCGAAAGCAACTGCTCAATTGACACCTCGCAATTTTTAAGATCGAAATGTCGAAACCTTCGGCGAAGGCCTTGAAAGTCACCTTTGAATTGACAATTCTCAAATTGCAAATCTGAAACTCCAGGCGGAATCAGGCTCAACTCATTTGAATTGACCACGCCGCCGACAACTTTTAGGTGACGAGTCGCAAACGCCTTAGGCAGACTGGAAATTGGCAGCGATTGTTGATCGATGCTAGTCCATCCGAAGGGGCCGAATTTTATTTCCGACAGTGTACGTGCAGGGAAATTTCTAACGACATTGGCCGCTATCGGCAGGGTCGCTAACTGTGATTCGATGCTAGGCCATGTCGCATCATCGACCATCTCTTGGGTGACACAGACGAACACTAAACCATTCGTGTCAATCGTTACAAGAGAATTTCGTAAATCCCGTCCACTATTGCCATTTTCAAGGTCTTCAAAGCTGGTCCGACTGTGGTTTAAGCCCGATAGTCGCACAACCAATTGGGAACTAATCCAGGCATTTTGGTCTGCCAACAACAACGTTGTAAGATTCCAATTCGATCGCGTCAGACTTTGACCAAAAGTAAAAGCTAACAGCATAATCAACAACGTCGCTAAACGAATTGCCAGTCCCGACCCACTTTGGGTCCGTAATCCGGAAACTGATGCTGCGGGTTCGACTTCCTCCTTAAGTTTCAATCGATTCAAATGTGCCCGTCTTGGTAACATCGACGACCGATACCAAATCACTCCCAATATTAAATTCAAGGCCGTCGCTGCGAACACGCAGGGAATTGCCACGTTGGATAGGATGTCAATCTGACCCATCGCTCCTACCGGGACATAGAAAATCCAGACCCGGATACTAGCCACCACAACGCCCGCCAGTCCCAACCATACCAGGCACCAACAAACCAGAGCCGCAAAATTATTTTGAAATTGTCCGCAAAGCATCGCCGGAAGTGATAACAACGGGGTCAAAAAACCAACGGCCAGGACGTACACCAGGAATGCTTCGGGTAGATAACCACCGCCAATCAACCAAGTTGGCGGAAACGCGTTGGTCAGCGTCAACAACATCAACAACAGGGCGACTCGGATCACAAGTGTGTTGGTGGTCGACTGCTGCCGCCGATCAAAATGCGACTTCGATGACGATTGGTCTTTGGCAAACCGCCGCAGACGAATTTTTCCAATCAACGGATTGAAAAACCAAAGGGTAAGCCCTGGCAACACTGCAAGGAGTAGAACGAGATACCCAACGCCGTTGATTGTCTCGATGCCAAGCAGCTTGCAAAGCTGCCAAGTCGCATTAGCCGGCTGTAAATTCCGCCAGCTAATAAAGTAGCTAGTTCCCAGAAAGCCAAGGAAAATAGTTGTTCGAAATAGCAACGACCGAGTCGAGAAGGCGAAGTACTGACAGAATACCAAATTCCCAGCGCCGATAACCCCAACCAAGATACCCACCAACACACCGAACCTGGAGTAAATCAATGACTGCATAAGATCAGGATGCACGCCCGAATCATTGACAAGATCGGCCGCGACAAACACAGCCAGCCAGGTGCATATTGCGACAAACGCTAACCCTGCTTCATTGAACTGTTTGCGATCTTGGTGAACTTCATTCACTTCGCCCATTCTGTAGTCTCCTGAAATAACTTATTAATCGTCGCACAACGCTGGAAGCTTACCACGGGCAGCTAAAGACCCGCCATCGCTTTACCGCTTGTGTTCAACAACCTGGCTTGCTTCTCACTACTGGGCAAAACAACCATTGATCGCATCCAAGGTCACGCATCGTTTCAAGATGAGTTCCACATACGATCGATCCGGTGAATCGCTTTGTTCGTCATCACTAGGTTGCCGACTGTTGGCACTGCGTCGAATTGGAAAAATTCGGGAAACTAATCCGACCACTTCGCCTTTGGAATTGAAGACCCCCGACCCGCTACTGCCCGCGCCGAAGGGAGCGGTAATTTCGGTCCAATGTTCGCGACTACGGCGACCGCGTGGCTTGACGTGCCGACTGATCACGCCTTCGGTCAACACAAAATATTCGTTGCTAGGATGACTTAGAACCTTGACCGGTTCCATCGGCAATGGCATCGTCTTGGCAATGGGAGCCGGATAAAAAGGCCCCTCGCCGCCCAGCCGAACCAACGCAACATCGCCCACTTTGTCAGTCGCCAACACCTCGATAATGGGATGACTCTTTCCATCAAAGGTCATCGCAAACAAGGTCTTGGTGTCCTCTTGCTCGCGATCAAGTACATGAAAATTAGTCAACGCTAAACCGTCCTCCGAAACCACAACGCCACCTGCGATATTGGCATGCATCCGTTCACAGCGTCCACAGTCATAAATGGTGCCAAACATCAGACTGGCTTTGGCAATCGACTGGTAGTCTAAAAAATCACCCACCTTTGTGCCTGGCACCTTCACAGAAGACTGATTCGGGCCGGACTTTAATTTTTGGTCAAGTTCCTCCATGGTCATCACATCATCACGCTTCATCAATGCCAAACCTGCACTTAAGAACCTGTTGTATAACCGGTTATCATCCACTTGCCCGGTCAACACGCCCAAGTCGTCTGCCAGCTGGCCTGAAGTCACCGCGCCCGTTTGAGCCCGGGAGACCCCAGTGGTTTCAGAATTAATGTCATTCTCTGCCTGCCCCGATAGAGCCTGTTCCGCCTGGGGGTCAGAATTCAGTGCGGACAAGCCCCCAAGAGCGGTGGCACCACCAAGAGTCAAAGACATCGATAAGCAAATCATCAGGCCCAATGACTTTGCTATACCGGCGGTTTCCCATAATCGAGGTATCTGATTCAACTGCATCCAACTGGACCTTAGTTAATTGACAATGTTCTCCTTGGCTACCGCCGCCGTAGCTGTCGGCAAAAATCGAAACCGGTCTTCGATTCGTTCGTCTCTATGATAATCAATTTCTCGCCGCCTTTTTTGACTGCGGCCCAGAAATCCAAGCGATTTACGGGTTGAATCGACAATCACGTGAACCTTGGACGAGTTGCACGATTTTACCGCCCAAACACAAACGCCGGCACGAATGCAGCCGCCGTTACCTTAGCCCATTTACCTTAGCCCATTTACCTTAGACCATTTACCTTAGCCCATTTAGCTTAGACCATTTAGCTTAGATCATTTAGCTTAGATCAATGTGTATCTGAATTGTGCAGCGGGGTTCACCAGGGTCCTAGTCGCGAAGCTGATAAGCGCCCCAGCGGGAACGACGGGCCGAAGAAAACGGCAAGAAGATGGCAAGAAGATAGCGAGAAGATGGCCTTGCCCAAGCCAAGCCAAAGACAGAAACACAGGCCAGCGGGAAAAAAAATTCCCAAAGATGACCGCCCAACAACAGACCGCCCCACTAAGCTGGCCTTCGACTTTCCAACTAATACCGACCCGCAAAAACGCAGACTCAAAGGCCGCAAGAGGAACTCGAATGCCCACCGCTTTTGTCTGCCACGGCTGCAAACACCCGGGCGAAGACAACCGCATGCCTCCGCCGCGATTCACCGGCCGCGATTCACCGGCCGCCCAACCAATTAAGTGCACCTAAAATTAAGTGCACTCAATCGGTATCACGCACTAAACATTCAACGTCTGAATCGCGTCCAATTCGGCCGAATAAAGTTCTAACAAGGACTGACGGCGACGGGCGAGTTTCAATTGACCGCCATCGATCAACAGTTCGGCGGCCAATGGCTTGCTGTTATAGTTGCTACCCATGACCGAACCATAAGCGCCCGCACAACCGATCACCAAGATGTCGCCCACTTCGGCCAAAGGCAATGAACGCTTGGATACCAAACCGCCCTCTTCTTGAGTGAAGATGTCGCCCGATTCGCATAGCGGTCCACCTACAATGACGTCGACCTTCTGAGTGATCGTTCGCCCATCCGCCGGGCAAATCGCCATCGGATGGTAAGCTCCGTACAGGATCGGTCGCGCTAAATTGTTGAAGCCCGCATCGACCAGATAGAAAAGATTGTCGCCCATCTTTTTGATCGCGCGAATTTCGGTCAACAGGTAACCACTTTCGGCACTCAAATAGCGACCCGGTTCAATCTCAAGTCCAATGTCGTGACCAAATTCCCCTTGCAATCCGTTACGCACTTCGTCCCACAATTGGAAATAGGCATGCAAATCGATTGCTTCTTGGCCGCCCCGATAAATCGTCGGCAGTCCACCACCGGCGCTAATGGATTTGATGGATCGACCAATCAGTCGCGCGCAGCGGTTCAACGCTTGACACACCTGAGCCAAATGCTCTAGGTCGGTGCCCGAACCAATGTGCATGTGCAAACCCGTGATCGAAATGCCGGCCGCTTCGCAGCGTTGAATGCATTCAGGCAAATCTTCATGCCAAATACCATGCTTTGACTGAGGCCCACCCGTGTTGGTCTTTTGGCTGTGGCCGTGACCAAACCCCGGATTGATCCGCAAGGTTACTTCCGCCTCTGGCAGAATTTCGGCCAATTGTTCAATCATGTCCATCGATCCCAAATTACAATGGAAACGATACTGTTGTAACAACTTCAAAGCTTCACGATCAAAAATATCACAGGTGTAAACGATCTCTGGTGGTTCACCGTCGGCCGAATAACCAACCGCCAACGCGCGCATCGCTTCCCCAGCACTGACGGCGTCCACTAGAACGCCCTGTTCCCGAATGATGGACAATACCGACAGATTGGAACAGGCCTTCTGCGCATAACGAATCGTGTCAAAGCAACTAAGATCACTGCATCGTTTTCGGATCATGTCGCCGTCATACACAAATGTCGGGGAACCGTGATCGGCTACCAGTTGGCGAATCGAAAAACCAGAAACTTCATTTAGGACTTGGCCGTCATACTCAGTCACGTTCAAGGAAGATTCTCCAAGGTGCAAACGAATTTTGTCTGTTGATTTGTGGACGAGGATTTCATCCACCACGGTCGCCGCATTAGCCCGGCCCCACAGGAACCGACAACTGGCCCGTTGACCGTCGTTTCAAGCATACGAAATGCCAACTTTTTTCGCAAACGGTCGCAAAGCGAATTTCTACCCCAAATCGCAGAATCTTGGCCCGCGACCTTTCCCCAGCGCTTCGGGCTGCAACCGCCGGTTAGATTCCAATAGTGCTTAGCAGATACCCCAGACGATTCATCACGTCGGCTAGCTGCGGATGTTCGACGCTAAACTGGTTGGCCAACGTTTGGATCGACGCCGGCAATTCCAGGCTATCAGCCGTCCAATCGTCCGCCGATTCACCGGACTGAGGCTCTTTTGGATCGACATCGATCGTGGCTGCGGCCCCAGCAACGGACGCTTGGCTGGTCGATCGCCGTTGCATCAATGTTTGAATATCTGCGGCAATCCGTTGCAACGATTCAATATTTTGCGGCGTCAAACCTTCGGCTTGTTCCATTTGACCGGTCAATTGCAAGTGCAATTGCTGCAGTTCATCATTCAATTGGTTGGAATCCATCTGACCACTCCTGTGTACATTTAATTGACAATTTATGATTCGGTCGCATCGGAATCCCCGCAGACTCAGGAATCCCCAGTTGCCTAGGCATCCCCGGGTGCTTCAGACTTCGCTTCTTCTTCGATGGTGGCAGCGGTGGATTCGGTCCGCAAAATTTTTTTGACCGCTTGAATCGTTTGATCCAGACGCTGCAAAAACCGCGAACGATCTTTTTCCTCAAAGGGACTCGGGCCGCCAGTGACCAATCCTTGTTCACGCAATTGTGACAGCAGTTCGCGACTGGCCAACGACGACGTGATGGAGGTTTCGGTGTACACCGACCCTCGAGTCCCAATGGCCTTAGCAAACTTCTCCAAGCATCGTCCGGCCAATGGAATATCTTCGGTTATGACAATATCGTTGGCTTTGATCCTGTGGGCGATCCAGTCGTCGGCCACGTCCAAACCTTCCCCCACCACAATCGCTTTGATCCTGTTGGATTTGGGGACTTGGATCGGTGCGTTGCTGACCACAATCACAGGGACGCCGTATCGAGCCGCGACCTTGAAGATTTCCGCTTTCACTGGACAAGCGTCCGCATCAATGAATATCTTAAACATTAACCCTGATTTCAATCTTGCCCCCCAACGAAATTTCCGTCTGTCGACCCCATTGTAGCCCAAGTCCAAGGCAGAGGTCAGAAGTAGTCCGGCCAGCAGCGCCGGCACCGCACCAACGTCCAGTTCCGCCAAAGCTGGCCAAGGTCCAGCACCAGACAGATGACCCAGTTTGCCCTAACCCACCCCTGGTTGCCTCCAGGTTCCTTAACCCGAAGCAGTACGCGGCATTGCTGCTACAATGAATCGGTAAACCCCAAGACGCTTCCCCACCCCCATGCCAAGCCAGTAGCCAAGCCAGTAGCCAAGCCAATAGCCAACCGGGCAAGTCCATCCCTTATGCGGCTTGTGTGCGACAGAAAAGCCAATTCCGTGGCCAGATTTTCCCGAAATAGGCCAGGTTCAGGTGTGATTTTAAAACAATTCGCGGTTTACGTGGCAAGCGAAGGCTGCCATACTTTTCTATGCCTCGCGGTTGATTCTGGACATAGCAGGCAGGCCAGTTTTAGAATATTTACACCTTAGCGAAAACAATAATCATTTCGATGGCTACCGATACCAACTCAACCAGCATAAACGCACCAAACACGGGCGCACCAGACACGGGCGTCCCAGACACGGGCGTCCCAGACACGGGCGTCCAAGATGTTGCCAGCGCAGTGCCAGCAGGGGGAGCAGTGACAGCCGAGGCCAAAGTGCCAACCGGCGGCAAGACCCAGGCCCAGCGTCCTGCCTACGATGATTCGCAAGATCGGTTGGTTGAAACCACCGTCGTCGATGTCAAACGTGACGGTCACCTACCCAAGCCCAAAATGGTCGACAAACAAAGTCGCATCCTGTGGGAATACCTGATTCCAGTGATTCTCTTTCATATCGCGATTCCGTTCGCGTTCTTCGAATACTTCTTCTCCTGGTGGGGCGTGTTATTTCTACCGCTGGGAAATTACATCTTCACGTCGTTAGGCATTGGCGGCGGCTACCATCGTTTGTTGACACACCGGGGGTTCACTTGCCCAAAATGGGTCGAGTACACATTCACGACACTAGGCGTTTGCAGCTTTCAAGATTCGCCCGCTCGATGGGTTCTGGTTCACCGAGTCCATCATCAACACAGCGATCACCAACCCGATCCGCACACTCCCAAGGTCAGTTGCTTTTGGTCGCACATGGGATGGCTTTTCATTGACAATCGCGAACTAAGCACGGGCGCTGCCTATGATAAGTATGTACGCGATCTGATGCGAGACCCCTACTATCGCTGGCTTCAACGCAATATGAACTGGGTTTTGGTCTACGCCATTTCCGCAGTCGCGATCGTGGCCCTAGGAGCGATCGTTGGCTTGGCAATGACCGGAACCGTAGCCGGCACATTACAATTCGCTGCTCAGTGGGGAATGTGGGGCGTGATCATGCGAACGGTTTATACTTGGCACGTCACTTGGGGGATCAATTCGTTCGCTCACATGTGGGGCTATCGCAATTATGAGACTCGCGAGGACAGCCGCAACAATTGGCTATTCGCGATTTTGACCAACGGCGAAGGCTGGCACAACAATCACCACGCCGACCCTCGGTCTGCCCAGCATGGCCATCGTTGGTGGGAAGTTGACGTCACTTATATCTCGCTTGTGGCCCTCGAGAAAATGGGACTGATCAAAGATCTGGTTCGACCCAACCAAGCCGCGTTGGAGCGTAAAGCAGCAGCTTAGTTCGAACTTAGCTGCCTGGTCCTGTCTGAAGTTAAATTGGAACTTGAATTTGAATTCCAACCCAGTGGCGATCCCCATTGTTAGTTTAATATAGACGTGGGCGTGTGTCGTCAGTCGTAGCATATCGAATCTAAGTCTGAGGCCCGTTCTTTTTTTCTACCAAAATTCATCCGGTGATTGGATTGGAAAGTGGTACGGGTCTGACTTATGAACCGTTTTCTGCACAGCTTAATCATGTGGCTTGCGCTATTGGCAGTTTTTGCCTTGTCTTTGGTGTTAAGTTCAACCAATCATAATTTTCCCTTGGGTTATCACTTTGACGAGCCCAAGAAAGTGAATTTTGTCCTAACGGGTGAACAGGATTTTCATCACCCCATTCTGATGCTGGAATTGATGCGATGGGCGAATCAATGGCAGACCAGTCGCACGCCACAAGAAGTCGTGGAGCTAGGACGGACGATCATGGCCATCGTTGGGGCTTTGATTCCGGTGGTCATGATCTTGGCGGCGATCCCCTATTTGGGACGTTGGGCCGCGGTGCTTGTGGGCGCCGTTTTGGCGGTCACTCCCACGATGGTCCTGCATTCCCATTACGTGAAAGAAGATATTCTGCTGGTCCTGTTGTCCTGGGCGGCACTGGGTGGGTTTGCGCAATACTTTCGAACGCGAAATGAAACTTGGTTGTTGGTCGCCGCCCTTTGTTGGGGCTTCGCGATGGGCAGTCACTACAAAGGCCTCTTGGTAGGCGTGGTGGCTACGCCGTTTTTGCTGTTCGACGGGGCCTTAACTTGGAAGATGCGTGGGGGCTGGTTGCTGCTGATCAGCGGATTGGCAGTGTTGGGGTTCCTACTTCCGAACGCAGTGATTCTGGACCAATGGGACGTTTTTGTCAGTGGTTTTCATCACGAACGCAACCATGCCTTGACTGGACATTTCGTGCCGATCTATTGGAGCGATTTTTATCTGACCTACCATTTGCAATACAGTTTGTTGCCTGGACTGACTTATGGCTTGGGGATCGCAGCGGTGGGCAGTTGGCTATGGTGGACTGTACGGATTGGTAGTTTGCAGCTGGGCGAGCGGTTGTGGTTAGCCTTTGTTTGGGTCTCGTATTTGGTGCCTGAGATTTCCCCCTTGAAGCCCAACCCAGACGAGGCGCGGTACATTCTGCCAATGGTCCCCGGCCTGATCTATTTTTTGGTCAAGAGTTGGCAGTCGCTGTGGTTGGTTCGGCGGCAATGGTTTTCACGGGCGGAGACGGCTTCTTCGTCAACCGTACTGCAATGGCTTCGACCGGTTTGGCGAGGGTCGTTGGTTTTGGTAGGCATGACTGTGGTCGGTTTGGCAGTTTACGACACCGTGCAATTGAATCATTATTTGAACCGTGACACGCGGGCAGAGCTGGCGACATGGGCGGAGTCTCCCGGCATCAAGTTATTAGGGGAACCAATGACCGGCACCGACATCTATGTCCCGTACGCTTACGATGTGGACCTGGAACGACTGCGGCAGGCGGGCTACACGCATTATGCCCTGAGCAGTTTTGCCTACGACCCGTACCTAGTGACCGCTCACTTAACCAGTCAATCGCCCGCAGTCCAAGCCCGCCGTTCTGCGTACATGACCATGCTGGAAAAGGCTTCAATCAAGTTCAAACCCAAGCATCGCAGTTTCGGCTTTTCAAACCCCACGTTGGTTGTTGTGGAGTTGAAATAGTTAAAGAGTCACGAACTTATAGTCGGAATTTGGCATTGCCCAAAATTAGTCGTGAAACTTGCCTGCTTATTATTTTACGTTTGCCAACTATTTCACCAGGTATGCAGAGGTTGAGACGGATAGTCGGACGCCTTTTTTATCGCGAAACCAACGTCCCTCTTTACGCAGTAGCAATCCGTTGGAGACGATCCACCATCCTGCTTTTGTTGGGCCCATTTCATCGATGTAGGGTCGGCCGTTCGTTGCTTCAATACCCAGGACTTCAAAATCGTCAATCAGATCCACTGAGTAAATCAAATAAACGGGACGACGATCTGGATTGTCCTTGATCCACTGTCGTATCGTCAGTAAGTCTTGGCCCCAATCCAAATTGCTGTTATCCAGATAATTCATACCGGCGGACGGCCCACCAACAGCTTCATTAAAATAGCTATAGCTACGCGGAAGGACTGCGACGCTGCTGGCGCAATACCAGACAAGCAGGACAATCACTGCCCACTTGGTTCGACTCTGACGACCTAGAGTTGCCAGCCTAGCGATGGCCATGTACAGGCACGGCAATGATGGAAGCACATATCTCAAATGATGATTAAAACCCGTTTGACTACTGACAAAAATGAAGAGAACAATGCCAGGGATACTGACGACAAACCAAGGCCAGCAGCCGGAATATCGAAAACCCTGTCGCTTAAATTGCACAACCAATTGAACTATCCCGAACATAAGCAGCAACGAAAGTGCAATCGGCTCCTTTAGCCATAATCCAACGATGTAGTAATGCCACCAACCACTGTCTTTCCGTTCGCCAAGAAAATAAGATTCGAACCGCCCCTCGAAGTCGCGTTTTTGCAAATCAATACCCAACACGTAGTCCTTGGGAATTGGAAGTCGTATCTCGCCGATCCATGAATCAAAGAAACGGTTCCCCGGTAAACTTTCAGCTCCACTGAGTGCTTGACTGCAAAACGTGAATTCGCTCAATTTCCAGCCGAAACCAGTGAATTCGTACCCAAGATTAACCGTGAAAATAGCAATGAAGCCGACAAGTGCTAGTTGCCCAAAACGTTGGATCCATCCTTTTGTATGGCAGCGGCAACGAATGCATTCGGCGATAAGAAGTACAATCAGCAGCGGTGGCAGAATGATCCAGGTGAATTTACTCAATAACGCGACGCCCAGTGACGTACCCAAGAGAATCGAATTTTTCAGCGTTGGTAATCGAAGCCAAATATAGTTTCTCCACGCTACCAGAAGGCCGAACGTGGCTGCGCAGACGTCAGGCGTAATGGACGCACCAAAGGTCAAAACCGTTGGCGAAAAAACCCAGAATGTGGTCGCACAGATGGCGGTCCATGTCGAAAATAATCGTTTCGAAATACCCCAAATAAGCAGTGTCCCAAGTAACGGGAAAACGACGCCCGCAACTCGCGCAAGCGACATCCAGGCGAAAGTGCTTTCACCGTTGATCTGCACAAAGCGTACAGCCAGCATCCACTCGCCACGATAACCTGGCGCATCTGAAATTGCAGGCCCGTCGAAGTGACTATTAAGTAACCAAACGGGCAAGGCACACCAGGTTCGCTGCAAGGGTGGATTGACGCAGTACGGGCGGAAATCGGAGTGCTGCAATATATACAGCCCGGAGGGTAGGTGAGCCCATTCATCCCAACCCGGCGCGGTGGCGATCGAAAGGTAGACCAGCATTGCGATTTGGCAAGTTATCAACACGTACAAAAACCGCTCGTGACCCAAACGGTGCAACATGTTCCTGGTAACTGATATTAAAGAATGAAACAGCGTTGCTGCGTGGCGCGAATAAGTTTTGAAGAACATTAGAATTGACCTTGTTTGCTTTCGCAGGATCGCCGCGAGTTGTGCCGATTGAAGTAGGGCGATACGTACTGTACCGGAAGCGGCTTCAATTTTCAGTCGTCGTCGCGTGAAGCCTAATATTCAGAAACGGTAACAACTAGACCGTAGGCAAAAAAGGTCAGTCGATTTGAGAAGGGAGGTGAAGGAAGGTAGGAAGTAAGAACAATTCAACATCGTGCCGAAAACGTTTTTCCGCAAGTTAAGAAACGATCTCAAAAAAACGGACATCTTTCATAAGCACTGACATCTTTCATAAACAAAGTGTCCAGTTCAGTTGCCAGCAATACTTGAGAATCTTTCAAAACCTTGATTAGGGCAATCGGGAATACGTTAAATGCCCGAACGGATCAACCATTGCTGCATATTCGTCCGTTGCGCAAAACATCAAAACATCAAAACATCAAAACATCAAAACATCAAAACATCAAAACATCAAAACATCAAAACATCAAAACATCAAAACATCAAAACATCAAAACATCAAAACATCAAAACATCAAAACATCAAAACATCAAAACATCAAAACATCAAAACATCAAGTACCGAGGCTAAGATCAACCTAAGCGGACTCGATATTTGTCCGCATGCATTTCGCCCATTCCTCTCTTTATGAGCTTCAGACCGCTTCGCAAAGTTTGGGGTTGCCATCGCAGGTGGTTGATTTCGGGGGCGGTGGCATTGCGGCGTTACCCTTGCCTTGCATTGTTCATGTACAATTGGCCGACCGTGAATTTGGTGGACATTTCATGGTGTTGGTGAATCGTGTTAACGATACTTTATTTGTGATTGATCCTAACATGCCAAAGGTTGTACCAGTGTCTGAGGCGGATTTGGCTTCCATAGCAACTGGGTACGCCCTGGTTTCCCGTGATGAATTGGATAGCGTATTCACACCCATAAATTTGTTGGTTGCAACGTCTGTTCTGGTATCGGTTTTTCTACTGGTTCGAATTCTTTGCGGCTGTGCTATTAACCGCCGATGGTGGCTGGCGGCATTGCCAATTTGTTTATTGCCAATTTGTTTATTGCCAATTTTTTTATTGAGTGTTGGTTGTGATGGCCCGGAGAACGAGGTTGTCCAGTACGACATGCCGCCTACTGAACACAGTAGAACACCGCTTCAAAACAAGGAAACACGGCCAGCTTCTTTGTCTTGGGATCAAAGTGCGAAAGACTTTGGTTTGGTTGAGCAGCGTGAGGTCACGGTTGAATATTTGCTGGAGAATACCACCTCAAATCCGTTAGCGCTATTTCTAGGCGACGTTTCATGTGCTTGCCTTGACGCAAGCTTAAGTAGAAAAGAGTTAATGCCCGGCGAAAAGGTCGTGTTGACTTTGGTTTTATCGTATGGGGGTTCGCCGGGCGTACGTAGTGGCAGCGTGGCGGTGGGGGTTGTGGGTTCAGAAGAGTCTCATGTTTTTTCGGCTAGAGCGATATTTGAGGCGGTGATCAGTGGCCACGATGTGGTCTATCGCATGGAAACAGGCATTCCTGCCAAAGATGAGTTATTGGTTGGGCGGATCGTGGCCGGTCCGAACGTTGTTGTCGAAGATATTTTCTTGGACAACATTGAGTGGAGCAAAGCGGGTAAACCCAACGTTTCTTTCTCCAATTTCGTGGTGCATGAAGTTCAAAGGAACAAGGTTTTTAGTGAGTTTCAGTATAAAGTAACTGTCTCACCGGGAATGGACATCCAAAACGGAGCCTACAACTTCAGAATGAATTTATTGGTTTCCGCCAAAATTCGATCATTTGAGGGAAGACTTTTGGTTCTAACCAAAGCTACAGCGGGTGGAAAAAAATGAAGATTGGCAGGCGCACAATAATATTAGGTGGTGTTGCTATACCGTTTTCGTTAGCTTGTTTCGCAATGGTTGACCGGTTTAACTATTTCCCAGTAAATGGTCGGCTACCAGTCGACGGGCATCCTATAGGATTTAGGATTGCTCCGCTTGCGATAAGACCGACTGATTCGGCCGGCGGCCCCATTTCCAGCAGGAACGCGTTGTTGCGTTTGTGTACCATGACAGATTTAGGGCCGGCAGATGTCATGCATTTGGCCCGGTTATTGAAAACGGTGGAAAATTGCGGTGGTACATTCAGCCAAGATTCCTCCGAAGACTTGTGCAAACTATTTCTTGACGATTCGAAGGTGAAGTCACATTTTGGGGCACATTCCGGTATCTTTATTCCACGTGGATCTCATTTTGAAGTAAAAAGAAGTTTGACAGAATCATCGGATACCCATGTTTCCGAAGCTCACCAAGATTACTTATTGTTCACAATGGCAGAATGTGGAATACAGCTTGATGCCGAGGCATTGGTTTGCGGCAGAATAGCAGCGAGGCCTTTGCGTTCGCGCTTCAATAAGATAACGGACGACATCCAGAATGCACTTGTGGGAGACGAGGTTAGCATGACCGTTTCCGCGATGCTGCTGTATGGTGGTTCTAAACTTGTTGATTGTGAATTTGTCGCGGATAGACTCATCGGAGCCACAGAACCGTTTTGCTATGATTTGCATCGATTCTATGCGATTGCTGGCTTGGTGCAAATGAATTGCTTGCCTCAGAAAACACAATCGAAGTTGCAAACTGTACTCGATCATAAAACGAACACCATGTTGGATTCACAAAGCGAGGATGGTGCGTGGCGAAATTCAGAGGGCCGAGACAGTTTGGTAATCACCAGCCACCAACTTGAATGGTGGTATTTGCTTTTGGGCAAGTCCGACATTGTTGAAGAGGCCATTTTCCGAGCAAGCAATTATCTTGCAGCTAAATTGCAATCTGCGACTGACGATGAACTGAAAAATTTTTTTTCAACCTGGTGCCATGTTGCCAGGTGTCTAATTATCGATGACTGGAGACGTGGTCATGTATTTAGCTAAGCATGCAATTCATGTTTTTTCACTTGCAGTCGCATTATTACCGTTCGCAGAGCAGGAAACGGAAAAAATCACCAAGAGTTCGACGCCTGTTGTCGTATCGCTGGAACAAGTTCTTGAAAACGTCTATCAGCAGTATTCGGACAAGGTATTTAATTCGGTTGATGTCCGATATGTTGAGATACAGGAGGCCTTTCCGTATCCGGTAAACACTCGATACGTCATTAATGGCGAAGATCGGCGTCGGGAATCATCTGCAGGAGTGGAAGATGCGGATATAGCGATTTGGGCGTATGTCAATGGCCGGGCCACTAGCTATTATCCCGGCTCTAAAAGCTTTTCCATCGACTTGGTCAAACAACGCTCGCAGGATATTTGCAGGTATCTTCTACAACTCGGTATACCTCTGTTGGATGAACAACGAGCGAATGCCAGTAATCATTTCCCTGAAACGCTGAGGGACCCAAGTTTGGATTGGAAACTCGATAGTACTTACTGGTTGGTAGATGGGCATGAATGTTTCAAAATAACCAACAAATTTGCTCAGGAATTTTATGTGGATCCAAAGGTTGGCTACTCTTTTCGTTGGAATAGGCTCGATCCGGTAATGGACAATCATTTTTCGGATTTTAGAAAGGTTAACAACAAATGGATGCCATTCCAAATTGAAATGTCGGGCCATGGTAGTTTATTGTTGACCGTAGAATCGTTGGAATTCGGCGTTAGCAAGTCGTTGGAAATAATTCCAGCTCCAGGCACGATGGTCACAGACACGATCAACAATAAATTGTATTTCTTGGACGCGAATGGGAAACGCCAAGAATTGCTGGGTGCAATCGACGAGGCAAAAGACCTGTTACCAGCTCGCGGATCGGTTCGCTGGCTTACTGGAGGAATCATCGTAGTTTTAGTCTCGCTTTCAGTTTATTGGATGCGAAATCAGAAGAAACGTACGTGACGTACGACCTTGCTGGCTTGGTACCTAAATGTCTCAATATCGTTCTTGATGATTTAGGTGTAGCGCCATGTGGCGGGATTTTAAGTTCAGAGCTAGTTTTTGCGGGGACTTAAGCATGGGGTTGAACCAACTTTTTTTCTTGATACTGCCGTTTGTTTTCGTTGCGTCAACAGGTTGCCAGAAGCCCGAACTTCGCAGCTCAGTGGAAGCAGTTGGTTCAGGTGATGTCTCGATTACCTGTGACGAAGGGAACGGAACGATCTTTCGCTTGTTGCCAAGTGAATCTCGCCAAGTTCGCTTTACATTGATAAACCACACCAACCGAAATCTACACGTCGAATCGATAGAGTCGAGTTGTGGATGTGCTTACCCGAGGGTGGAAAACAAGACTCTGCTGCCTGGCGTTCATACAAACATGTTTGTTACCCTTGTCGCTGAAAAAGTTGGCGTGATTGATCACCAAATTCGGTTGGAATTGAGTAACGGCACCGTCAACGAGTACTTTGTCGATTTTCAATCGGTCGTCGCAACGCCAATCGTCACCAAACCGGAGCAATTTGACTTACGCTTGCCACGCGGAATCCATAGTTTAGATTTTGAAATTCAATCTGCCAGTGATGATTCCTTTGATTTATTGTTGATCGATTGCAAGTGTGACGATCTTGATTTCGAGCTAATAAATGAATCGAAGAAGTCAGTTACTTTTTCCCTGGAAGTAGAAGTTGACCCGGTGCGAGTCATCGACACTTTCATAACGATACTAGTGGAATCCGAATTGGGAGTTTACACGCACGAAGTTCCGGTCAAGATTCGTTCCCCAGATGATTCGTTCCCCAGATGATTCGTTTGTATCTGTTGATAAGTTGTTGTTGGAAAAGTAAAACTAAGTGCTCTCGATTGAATTACTCAAGGCAAGATTGGCTTCAATGGAAACCGTATATTTTATTGAAATGGGCAGAACCATTTAAGTTGGTCGAGGGATTAAAAATATGAACGCAAAGCATCGATTTGGATTCACCCTTGTTGAATTGTTGGTTGTGATTGCAATCATTGGCCTGTTGATGGGGTTGCTGATTCCCGCAGTGATGATGGCGCGGGAGGCCGCTCGGAAGACCACGTGCAAGAACAATCTGAAACAAATCGGCTTGGCAACACTTAATTTTGAAGCGGCGAAACGGCACTTGCCTAGCAACGGTTGGGGGTATCGATGGGGGCCACAGAAGGGAATGGATGGTCGCTTCGGCCAACCCGGTGGTTGGACATTCTTGTTGTTGCCGTATCTGGAACAAGCGGCGGTTTCCGATCTAGCGATGGGCGTGGATCCTGTCCAAAGAGAAGAGAATTTGGCCCGGTTATTGCAAACTCCGCAACCAGGATTTCACTGCCCCTCGCGAAGGAATGCCGAGCCAACTGCGGCGACTGAAAATTTCCTACTAGCCAACTTGAGTCACCACGTTCCCAACGTCGCCAAGTCCGACTACGCGATCAACGGAGGTGATACGATCCTAAACGCCGGACCAGGACCTGAGTCGGGTAGCCTAGCCGATCTCGATGCGTACGTTTGGCCCAACGTGCAGCAGGCGACAGGCGTGGCTTTCCTCACGCTAAAGGTCCGTTTATCGCAAATAACCGACGGGGCGTCGAACACTTTTTTGGTCGGCGAAAAATACGTCCCGAGCTCGCATTACCAATCAGCCGACTTTGCAGGCGATGATCACAGTTTGTATCTTGGTGACGATGCGGATAATCGCCGCTGGACACTGTTGCCGCCTCAGTCCGACGCCACAGATAATGAGGATCGCTCCGTCTTTGGCAGTGCCCATTCATCCACCTGCCACTTTGTGATGGTTGACGGTTCGGTTCGAGCAATCGATTACGATATCGATTCACAGATTCACGGTCTCTTGGGTAACCGCCGCGATGGACAAGTCATTGATCTGCCTTGATCCCAGAAACTGCTTGTTTTGTTCTCAAATCCGATTCTCAATTTATGCGAGTTGAAGTGACTGATATTCACTCCGTTTGTTCGCAACTGTCGGTCTTGATTCCCGTCTACAACGAGATGCGGACAATAGAGGCTTTATTGCGGCAGGTGCGTATTGCATTGCCTGAATCGCAGATGATTGTGATTGATGATGCCTCAAATGATGGCTCGCGAGAGATTATTCAATCGCTGCAGGATGAACTTGGAATTGAGTTTGTGCTTTCGCCCCGCAACGGTGGGAAGGGCAGTGCGGTCCGGTTGGGACTGGAGCGGGCGCAGCGAGAATGGGTCGTGATTCAAGACGCGGACCTGGAGTACGACCCACAAGATGTCGTGAAGCTGTTGACGGCGGCGATGGCCGAACCGGGCTCGGTGGTTTACGGCTCACGGTATTTGAATCGAGCCGCGAATGGTAACGCCAGTTGGCTGAATGTATTGGCCGTCAGGGTGTTGGCTTGTTGGGCTGCGTTACTCTATGGTCGCTTCCTTACCGACCCCCATACCTGTTACAAGTTGCTGCCGACTGGGCTGATGCAAGAGCTGAATCTGCAAAGTCGCGGCTTTGAACTGTGTGCCGAAATCAACGGCAAGCTGTTGCGACGTCGTGTGCCAATTGTCGAGCGACCGATCTGGTATCACGCTCGAACAGCGGCCGAGGGGAAGAAGATCCGGTGGTACGACTTCTTTCATGCGGCTTGGGTCTACTTCCGGCAACGTTGGCATTGATGCGATTCTTGGGGCGATGATTTGTTGTTTGGCAAAGATGTCGGCAGTGACCTCAGTTACAATTGGGTAAGTCTGAAGTTGTCGAAAGGGCTATTTCCCGCGCGACTAGTTATCTTGCGGGCAAACTGCAACTTGCCACCGATCAAGAGCTGAAGAAGTACTTTTCAACTTGGTGCCATGTTGCCAGGTGTTTAATCATCAATGACAGGAGACACGGTCATGTATTTAGTTAAGCATGCAGTTCATGTTTTTTCACTTGCAGTCGCATTATTACCGTTCGCAGAGCAGGAAACGGAAAAAATCACCAAGAGTTCGACGCCTGTTGTCGTATCGCTGGAACAAGTTCTTGAAAACGTCTATAAGCAGTATTCGGACAAAGTATTTAATTCGGTTGATGTCCGATATGTTGAGATAACGGACGTCTTTCCGTATCCGTCAAACACTCGTTACGTCATAAATGGCGAAGATCGGCTTCGGGAACAGACTACCGGTGGGAAAGGTGGTGATTGGACTTGTGCGTATGTCAATGGTCGGAATACCCGCTATTTCCCCAGTGCTAAATCCGCTTCCTTCGAATCCGCCAAAGAGCCAATGCAAGACGCTTGTAGCTATCTTCTACTACTCGATATCCCTTTGTCGGATTCAAGACGAGCGAATGCCAGTAATGTGTTCCCAGAGATGCTGAGGGATCAAAGTTTGGATTGGAAACTAGATAGGAGCCACTGGCTAATAGATGGCAATGAATGTTACAAAGTAACTAACAAATTGGGCGTGGAATTTTATGTGGATCCACAGGTTGGCTACTCTTTTCGTTGGAGAAGAATCAATTCGGAAATGGTCGCTCATTTTTCGGATTTTAGAAAAATTAGCAACAAATGGATGCCATTCCAAATTGAAATGTCGGGCTTGCAGAATCAAACGTTAACGGTAGAAACGTTGGAATTCGGCGTTAGCAAGTTGTTGGAAGTAGTTCTAGCTCCAGGCACGATGGTCACAGACACGATCAACAATAAATTGTATTTCTTGGACGCGAATGGGAAACGCCAAGAATTGCTGGGTGCAATCGACGAGGCAAAAGACCTGTTACCAGCTCGCGGATCGGTTCGCTGGCTTACTGGAGGAATCATCGTAGTTTTAGTCTCGCTTTCAGTTTATTGGATGCGAAATCAGAAGAAACGTACGTGACGTACGACCTTGCTGGCTTGGTACCTAAATGTCTCAATATCGTTCTTGATGATTTAGGTGTAGCGTTATGTGGCGGGATTTTAAGTTCAGAGCTAGTTTTTGCGGGGACTTAAGCATGGGGTTGAACCAACTTTTTTTCTTTAGAAAACCCAAAGGGGTCAGAAAACCCAAAGGGGTCAGGCCTCTTTGGTGTCGATTCTCGGCTTCGGCTGGCGTCCTCGGGGGCGGATCGTTGACTCAAGCCGAAGGCGTTTGACAAGTGATTCAACCCATTCATCAGTGCCCAGCGGTCGTCCTCGCTGGGCACATAGTCGCACTGCGTCAAGTTCGCGTTTCGTAAGTGGATCGTTGACTCGCTGGGTCCAGTGTGGCAGTCTGCGTAGTGGCCAAGGCGAGAGCAGTTTGGGATCGGGTTCAGGG
>Ga0209390_10000338_pt1 | contig 89536 bp, 77 predicted proteins | sample BON01_FD_187212 | JGI IMG/M metagenome (GOLD analysis project Ga0209390, IMG submission 187212) | Freshwater microbial communities from Lake Bonney liftoff mats and glacier meltwater in Antarctica - BON-01 (SPAdes) (version 2) | ecosystem: Environmental > Aquatic > Freshwater > Ice > Glacier... | reverse complement strand
TTTTTTTGCCCCAATCGACATTCTCAATCCACTCACAGGGGACCGTCGAGCTTTCTTTGATGAGCCATGAACTTTCGTCAGCTATCACGTAAATAACTTTCCAAGTTTCCGTGTTAATGACCAAGTCTTTTAAGAAGCCCACGATTCCATCGCAACTGTTGATTTGGTAGCCACAAAGCTTGCGAACACTCCTGAGATTGCTTGGTTTCTCATCGTCTACAAACATCGTCGCCGTGTCGTCAGCCATGCGTTGGATTGCGTCAGGCGATCCCTGGACGAATCGACCCAGCCAATAAACGGGCCAGCCATAATAGTCCACCAACGATTCTTCGTATTGCCGGCAGATGGGTTGATTTAAGTCGACTGCTGGACTTTCGATGACTTGTCGTGAAGTTAACATCGTTGCCAAAATATTCCGATCAAAATCGAACCCTGCGATTGCTGCCGGTGAAATGAGCACGCGTCGTTTTGGGAAGGTATTATCCACGGAGATAACGAGGTAACGCACTGCCCATGAGTCCTCTTCGACTAACAGGTCAGACACTTTACCAATCTGACGCAGCGGGCAATGTAGATGAAGCGATTTGAATTCAGTAAATCGTCGCAGCATTTCTTCTCCATTCTGCGAGCTGGCTAATTGCTGGCAACCGTTGGTTTGATTTGGGTTTGATTTCGTTGGCAAATTCATTTTAGCTCCAATCACCGTCTGTGTTTCTAGTTTGTGCATTTATGGGTCCGACCAACGAATGGATAGGATTGATCACAACAATGCAGATTGCATGCCAAGGGTCGCCCTGCCCTGCGAACGAACCGGACGCAATCAAGACGCACTGTATAGGTGGCGAATTAGACTACCTCAAGACGCTCAGTGGTCGCTAATACTTCAACGTGGAGGCTTGGCTGTCAACGGCCGAAACGAAGACGAAATCGGACTCCTGCGGAAGCAGAAAACTGCATGGATCTGTTTCAATTTCAGCGACGAGTTTGACGACTACATGTTTGGCATGCGAAATGCATGGTTAGATCCTTCAGAAATTTTTTGACTGCAAATAATCCGAGAAAAGGAACCGATCATGTTACGTCTGGCTATCATATTACTACTGCTTTCACTGGTAATGGCTGTTTTTGGCTTCACTGGAATTGCCGCCAGTTTCGCCGGTGTCGCGAAAATCTTGTTCTACGTATTTATCGTTCTGTTTCTCATCTCCGCAGTTGTAAGTACTCTCAGTCGTCGATCGTCGACTGTGTAAACTTAACAAGACAATGGCCCGCGTTTGAACTTCATCATGCGAACGCGGCCATGCTTCTTGCTATAATTCGGAGAAGCGTCAAAGTTCGACAACTCAGATTCTTGATACTGTCCGTGACTTTCGAGCGCCGATGCAAAACTGCCAGCTATTGATTATGTGGACCGGAAATCGTGAAAAATAATTTTGACACCAACGAAAGCGAATCCACTGACCAAAGTGGAAAATACGAATTGGTTGATGTAGATTTCTCGCTCCGTAGACTGGGGGGTGACAGTAGATTACTGAATGAGATTGTTCAAATCTTTTTCGAAGATTCTCCGGAAATGATGCGGGAACTTGCAGTCGCTGTGAAGGCATTCGATGCAAGAGGTGCCAGGCATTCTGCACATGCGTTGAGAGGACTAGTGTCGAACTTTGGTGAATCCGAAGCGGTTGAACTTGTAAGAAAGATTGAGTTGGCCGCCAAGGAAGACGACATGGTTTCCGCTCGACGATATTACGATGACTTTCGTGACAAGTACGAGACGTTGCATCGCGAGCTGACCGACCTGGTCAGTTAATGCGATATTAACAATCTAACCTCAAGGCAGGCTTCGTTGGAAACCCTAAATCCTATTTCGAATGAGACCACGTGCACCGAAGCGAACGACTCCGATAAAATTGTCTTGCCCGATGGTTCGTTCGCCGGCGAAACGGTCGATACACAACGCAAGAAGCAACGTGATTCAGAAGACGAGGACTATGTCCCCGTTATCATCAAACGCACGGACGAAAAGCGGAGACATCCCGATGACGCACTGGACGACGCGATTGACGGAGGTCTGGAACAGCTTCATCGCCCGTCACTTTCGTTGTGGCTTTCAGCGATTGCAGCGGGATCGATTGTCGGATTTTCAGCCATGGCCGTTGCCGTCGTCTTGAGCTGTACAAAGGATGCTCAGATTTCCGAATTCGCAAGTCGAATTGCGACGGCGTTTGTTTATCCGCTGGGTTTCATCGTTTGTATCTTGAGTGGCGCTCAGCTTTTTACCGAGCACACAGCGACTGCGTTGTATCCTGTCTTGGATCGAAAGGCGAGTTTGCCGCAATTGATTCGACTCTGGCTAGTGGTCATTTGTGGCAATTTGATTGGAGCCGCCATTTGCGCGGGCTTGTTGGTGGCGGCAGACGAAGTCGTTCATGCGGAAGTTGGTTACATCGAGCTCGGGCACCATCTGGTCAAATATTCGACGGCCAGCTTGATCGCCAGTTCGGTGCTTGCCGGCTGGCTAATGGCTCTAGGCGCGTGGCTGGTCATGGCAAGCCCTCGAATGATCGCCCAAATTACCGTCATTTATATCGTGACGTTTTTGATCGGAATCGGTGGATTGCATCACTCGATCACAGGGTCGGTGGAAATGTTTGTAGCCATGTTGTTCAGCGATGAATTTTCAATAGGAATGGCAGCTCGATTCATTGCCACGGCGCTCTTTGGGAACTTGATTGGGGGTTCGTGTTTCGTCGCCATCCTCAACTACGGTCACATCCGTCGGACCAATGAGTCATAAGTTGGCTTGCGAGCCTGAAGGTAGTTTGAGAACATCGTTCTTACCTTCGAATCAACGCAAGAATCGTTCAAGATTTTCCCTACGTACCGAAACTAATACCGAAAAAAGGAAGTCAAATGGCCACCTATTTAATAGCCCAGAAAGAAACCAAGCAGCTGGAAACCGTTATCTTTTCCGGTGACGGTGGCGAAGCGGTCGCCGTTTTCACAGATCCAAAGAATGCTCAGCAGTATATCGACGATGCCGGCTGGGCGGGTAAGTACACTGTTGCAACCCTTGAACCAATCGAGTTTATGCAATGGCTGATCCAATGCAATCGTGATGGTGTAAAATACATGGCAACCGATCCAACGCGTGCCCAGCAAGAATCTGGTCTGAAGGTTAATTCGCTGAACATTGAGGCCCAGCTTGAACATGCCGGACGCCATATCAACTTGGTCGCTAACCCTGACTTCTAAAACGAGATGGATTTGTTTGAATCAACGGTCTATACGGCTCAACATGAGCAGGCAAGCGCCGTCAACGAACAGTCTGACAAATTCAAGGAACCGTCTGTCTTGGACAGGCGCGCACAAATCATCCAACCAAAGCCCGTCAACCGTGTGAGAACCGCGTACTCGCATCAGCAAGCGTCATCACGAGAAAATTTTCGGCCGTCAAACGTCTGGCCAAGGATTTTCTGGGCCAAGAGCACTTGGTCTAGTCTTCGCGATGCTGCCAAAAACGGATCACTTCAGTGCACAGCTTTCGCGGGATGTGCGGTTTCGCTCGGAAAAACTAATGAAGGTAAATGCTATGAAAAATATTAAAAGCGAAAGCTTAGATATTCGCCTTGTGACCGTATGCACGGTCTTCAACCCGGTCATTGCGGAGTTGATTAAAAACACTCTGCTGGACCACGAGATCGAATGTGAGATCAACGGAGAACTTCAGGCGGGATTTACAGGTACCCTTGGGATCGATGTAGTCGTTCGCGAGACAGATGCCAAGGAAGCTCGCGAAATTGTTCAAATTCATCATCCTCAGTAGACTCGCAGGGCAAATACTAGATTTTTTTTTTGATCAAACGCTGCCTCAAGGAAGTGGCTCTTGGAAGTGGCTCTTGGACAGTTGCCAACATGTGCCGTTGGTCAGGATGAAGGGGACGCGCTATGAAGGGCACGCGCTGCTTGGTCAGCTAATCTCAAAATCAGCGACAACAGGAAGATGGTCAGACGCTTGGCGAGCGAGAACCGTGCGACCGGAAAAACTGTCTTGCAATTCTAAATCGCCGCGATAGTAAATGGAGTCAAGACTGCGTACAGGTAGAAATGCCGGAAACGTTTTGGTTCTCTTGACCGCGCATTGAAAGCCGCAGGGAAACATCTGTTTTCGTCCGTGCGATGACCAAACGTCATTGAAGTCACCACCGATAATGATTGGCGTGTCATGGTGAAGGTGCGCTATCTCCTGACATGCCAGAATTTTCTTAATCTGAGTCGTTCGTTCAAATCCTGCAAGTCCAAGGTGCGTGTTGCACAGAACCAATGATCGAGTACGTTCTCCGATTCCGACGTGCGCCCGGGTTATCAAAGCTTGTCGACGCTTCTTCATCCAGAACGTGAGGTCCAGATTGACTTGTGGGTCGAGCCGAAACCGGCTTAAAATCGCGTTTCCGTAATGACCCTGTTTTAACTGAACATTCTTCTGGAAAACGGCGTGCGGGTAGTCCAATTCTTCGGCAATCAATTCGACTTGCCGATCGTGACCAGATCGCGGAACGTCGTCATCAACTTCTTGAAGAAACGCAACGTCGGGTCGGTACTGTCCGATGACCTCAATGATTCTGTCAAGGTCGTATCGCCGGTCGACTCCACCAATGCACTTGTGAATATTGTAAGTCAGAATACGAATTCGTGCTTTGATTGATCGAGTCATCAACTGGTTGCCTTGCGTCGAAGATCCGAATGGTTTATTGGTGGTACTGATCAAGACGTTCGAACAGGTTTTTCTTTAGAAAGTCATTTAACTTTACTGATTGTCTTGAGACTTGGACAGGTGAGTCACGTCATCTCTCGAAATGTTCCTCGACCACGTGTTAGAAACGCACCTTGCATGCCAATGTTGATTCACATTTTTTGATCAAGCTGGCAGGAATTTAGAGAGGCATTCAGATCCGAGTCACCCATTGACGCCAAGAATGAAATGGCACTTGATTTAAAAAGGAATCGCGACTGTGACGCAAGCCAAGGATCTTCCCCGAAAGCATAAATGTCAGAGATAGGGAGTCAGCACACGTGCAAATCCGTCTCGCAAACGAACAATCATCGGTCGGTTATCGACATCCGCTAGACTGCATTGGCGCGAACTTTGAATTTTTGTTTCCACGATTTTCGTTAGCGTGCTTGCCAAATGCGGGTCGTAGCACTCAACGTTAAACTCGAAATTCAACCGCAAACTGCGTGGATCCCAATTCATCGAACCCAGGAGCGACCATTGTTCGTCAACAATCATCAGCTTGCTATGGTCAAACGGAGCGTCTGACAACCAGACATGACATCCATGTTCAAGCAGTTGCCAAAGCTGAGCCGTCGAAGCCCATTGAACCAATGAAAGATTTGTTTGCTCTGGAATTACGATTGTGACTTTTACACCTCGTAGCACGGCAACGTTCAATGCCGCAATCAAGGCGGCCTCAGGTAACAAATAAGGCGTTGCGATCAGGATCGACGATTTTGCGTTGGCAATTGCACCCAGCAATACAAATCGCAGCTTGCCATGGTCTTCGTCCGGCCCATCCGAAATCCCACGAGCCAACGAGGATCCAGTTGGATAAATTTCCGGAAACCAGATCTCACTTTCTAATCGTTCACCGGTTGTCCAGAACCAGTCCCTTGCGAACGTCTGTTGAATTTGCGCGACAACGGGGCCGGTTAGCTGAAAATGAATATCGCGTATTGGATGTTTGGTTTTTCGATCAAGGCAATGTTCTTGTCGAATGTTCATGCCACCGGTGAAACCAAGCTTACCGTCAACGACCAGGATTTTGCGGTGGTTACGAAGATTTGAGTAGTAGAACAACCACGGGACACTCACCGGCATAAATCTTGCCGCGGGAATGAAGGCGGCTTTGGCCTTTCGAAACGCTGATGGCCATGAGTACCACGCTCCAACATCATCGATCAACAAGCGAACTTCTACGCCTCTGGTTACGGCATTCTTAAGCGACTCCATGAAAAGTTCACCGGCATGGTCGCCAGCAAAGATATAGGTGCACAAATTGACCGAATGTTGGGCCGCATCGATCGCTTCCAGCATTTGCGGGTAGGCTTCTTCGCCGTTTTGCAACGCGGTAATCTGATTACCGGAAAGCAATGGACGGCCAACCACACGAGTGACCAAATCAGCTAAGCCTCCGAGATGGCTGACGTATGGGTCGGCAAGGTGCTTTTCCCGGCACTTAAGCTCAAGCGACGCCGTAATTTTCGCATCTGATTCGATCGACGGTCCACCATGTTTCAACCGCTGGTGGGCCCGTCGGTGAATTCGATTGATGCCAAACATCAAGTAAAGGGCTGCACCTGCGATCGGAGCAAGCCAGATCACGCCAAACCAACCGACCAGCGACCGACCGTCACGTTTGTACATAACCGCATGTGATGAAGCGATCATGCTGATCGAAATCCACGCGAACATGTAGACGAGCGTTAGCCAATACCAAAAAATGAAATTCTCCTCAACAACTGTCGATTCCGCGCGTGCCAGCAAATTCGTACGCTTGGTTGATCTGCACATGGGTCGTTAAACTAGCTGCAAATCAACCTGCTAAATGATGCAACTACTAATATCATACCGCGAATCCTGAAGATAATGTCGTTGTCTGGCAAGATAAAATTGATAGGCAAAAAGACGGGCAATCATTGCCCTGAAAAAGGCCACTTGTTCGAAGCAAGCAAGGACAGAGAACGCTGCGCCACTTCGCCAATAAGTTCGCCAACGCTGGATTGACTCGGCTTACAGCTTGGCTTGCACAGAAACGAAACGACCCGATCTGACTGTACTGAGAACGTTAATTTGTTTTGATTGCATGGGTAATCCGGGTCCTGGCACCAGAATTCATTCTGCGAGGGTTATTCGGACGATCTCATGTTTTAGGTCGAATGACGAAAAGCCTAAACATCATGGGGCTAAGGATCACAATTGGCGTATTGGATAAATGCACCTAGCGCCAGAACTTCCAAGGACCCAACGGTGACCGAATGAAAACGCACCAGAAATTGACGATGCTTTTGATCGTGATTTGCTATCCAGCCGTTCTCGGGAAAACCACTTCCGCACAAGACAACCGGGCTCAAAACAGTACGTCTAAATCAAATTTCACTCGAAAGGCTGTTGGAAGCATCCAAGAACATTCAATGGCCGGCGAGCAAATGCGTGCCCAACTTCAGACCGTGACTGAGGACCAGCCAAAGGCCCAATCCGATCTTAACATCCTTAGAAATAGTCAGCCCAAAATTGGACATGAATACGTAGCCCCGGCGAATCTGCCACCGTCAGTCGAGTCGACTTCTGTCTCTGATCAGGCCAGTGCCTACACAGGCCAGTTGTTAACGGTTGAAGACTTGATCACGATTGCAGAATCCAACAACCCGACGCTTCAGCAAGCCAGTCAGCATATCAATGCGACAATGGGAAAGGCGATTCAGGCCGGTCTTTATCCCAATCCGACTTTCCGATATTCGGCTGAACAAATCGGCGTTCGAGATACCGCTGGTGAATTTCATGGCGGACTGATTAGTCAGCGAATTGTGCGTGGTGGAAAACTGCAACTCAGTCGCGCGAAGTTTCTTGAACGAGTCAAAATCGCGGAAGCCAATGCACTGGCTCAACAGTTCCGAGTTTGTAATGACGTGCGGATCACATTCTATTCTTCCCTTGCACTTCAACATCGGATTGGGATTCAACGAGAATTGGTCAAATCCGCTGAAGATTCGGCGGTCACCAAACGTGAAGCCTTCAACATGGGCCAAGCCAACGCCGCTGACATTCGGCGATCCAACGTTTTCCTCCAGAAAGCCAGGTTGGAATTATTGACCGTTGAGAACATGCAGCGGCAGAGTATCCGAAACCTATCAGCGCTGATTGGCAGCGATATCGAAGGTGCCAACCTTGCTGGAGAGTTAGAGAGCCAACCAGTCTCAACTGATTTCCAAACGCTACTGGCAGAACTTTGGGCGAACAGTCCCGAGTTGATTGCCGCGCGAGCGAAGGCTCAATCCGACAGTTACACGGTCAGGCGTGAACAAGCCGAACGCATTATAGACATAACGATTGAAGGCGGCGCAGGGTACAACTTCGAAGCAGATCAAACGGTCGCTTCCGCAGGAGTAAGTTTTCCAATCCAAATCTTTGATCGAAATCAAGGAACCATTCAACAAGCGAAAGCTGATTGGGTTCGTCAATGTGCAGAGATCGAACGGGTTCAGGGAAAGTTGCGGCGCGACTTGGCGACAGAATACGAACACTATTTGACGTCGGCACAACACGTCGAGCAGTACCAACGGCTCATTCTTCCAGAATTGAAAGAGACCTATCGACTGTTATTGGAAAGTTACAAAGCCAATCGCACGGATTGGAATGAAGTACTTCTTGCCCAGTCCGACTACTTCAAGTCACGAAACGAGTACTACGACTGGCTCGCAAAGTTTCGCAAGTCGGAAGTCATGATCGACGGCATGATGTTAAGTGGCGGATTGATGGCTGCCCAAGGAACAACACCCGGTGGCCATATCGACTCGGTCGCTAAACCACGATAAGGCAACCGACGTCGCCCAAGCACCTCAAGAATAAAATCCCAGTTCGGAATTTGATATGAGTCACGACCGCGATCGACGCAAGTTTTTGAAGGCCAGTGCTGCCCTAGCCGCAGGAATAGTTGGCGCTGGTTCACGCGAAGCTCTGGCTGAAATCACGCAAGAGCCTTCGCTGGAAACACCTGAGATGGAAATGCCACAAGAACATCAGCACGAACCGCACGAGCCAGTGGTTGCAAAGCTGCAAGACCAGTTCGACGGCTTCTCGCGATTCAAGCCTTCTCGCGGCAGCGATCCCGATAGCGACTTCTACTGCGGAAAACTGGTTCCGGGTCTACGTTCTCTCGACGCGGCCCCCGTGGAAATCACTGCTCCTGATTTGGAAAAGCTTCCTTGGAAGATGGTCGATGGAGCAAAAGAGTTTCATATTCGCGCCCAGGCTGTCGCCCGTGAGTTTCTGCCGGGTTACCTAATGAACGTCTATGGTTACAACGGCAGCCTGCCCGGCCCGCTGATGGAGATCAATCAAGGCGATCGCATTCGTGTCATCGTCACCAACGACCTGCCTGAAGCAACCAATTTCCACATGCACGGATTTGAGCTGCCAGTGCAATACGACGGTGCGGCGGAAATGACGCAGAATCCGATTCAGCCGGGCGGGTCATTTAAGTATGAATTCGACGTTCACGAACAAGGCACTTTTTTTTACCACTCTCACGTCGGGATGCAAGAAGCGATGGGGATGGTTGGCCCAATCGTGGTTCATCCAAAGAAAGCATTCGCGCCCGTTGTCGACCGGGACTTCGTCTTGCTTTTTCAGAACTTTTTTATCAAACCTAATCAAACGATTTCTGATTCCTGGAAAATGGATTGGAACTGGCACACAATCAACGGCCGCAGCGGGCCGTTCACAACACCGTGCGTCGTTAAGCACGGCGAGCGAGTACGAGTCCGATTAATTAACTTCAGTCCCATGCAGCATCACCCAGTTCACATGCACGGACATACGTTTTGGGTGACGGCGCATGAAGGAGCCCGCACGCCAAAGTCAGCTTGGGTTCCCCGAAACACCGAATTGGTCGGCGTAGCGCAAGCGAGTGAGTTTGAATTCGTAGCGAACAATCCCGGTGACTGGCAATTCCACTGTCACATGATTCACCACATGATGAATCACATGACGCAGCATTTCGGCCCACGGATTCGCGAAACTTCCAGTGTCGATGCCTATCTTGCCAACCTTGATTCGCGCCCTGCCGTTGAAGTGACTGCAATCGCACGAGGTGAAAAGGTTCCCGGCTATCCTCAGAAAATGCTCAGCATGGACATGGAAACGATGAGGCGCGTTTGGCAACCTCGCGAAATGCAGGGTATGCGTGCATCCGCCGCAATGTCGATGCACGGATTAATGACTTCGATGCGAGTCTTGCCCGCCGATCTTTTCGACCGTGTCATAAACAGCAACCAAAAAATCGAAAAGGGCTCCATCTTCGCCGAAATCGTCAAACGCTTCGGCAATCCAGCGGACTACAAGCAGGCTCCTGAGATGGCCACGGGAGGCATGAGAATGAACGACATGCAAGACATGCAGCATGGTGATGGTAAAACGCATCACGAATAACGCTCAGGTCTGAAACTCAAACCGGCCTCTTCTGGTCATCGGTTCATTGCTTGGCAGATTCTGCCGGTGCGTTGCTCCTTAGGTTTCTCTTTTGACACAAGGTTCGCCCATCCCTGCTCAGTGATTTGTCGGTCTGATGTTCAAATATCACTGCATTAGATGTTCGATCTCCCAATGATCCGAATCAAGCCCAACCGACCAAGCAATGGACTGCTCTTTGGGTCAGACGCAACTTGTTCCTGCTGAGCAAACCATCACCCTGGTGGATTCTGACCATTTTCAGCTTCAGAGCCAAATTGACTATTAATCGTCTTGGTTGATTGCTCCTGCATTGAGCGTCATCACTGGGCAACACGCTGTTCGGACTACGGATTCTGCGACGCTACCCATCAGCAAGCGAGTCAGCCCCGTATGTCCGTGAGTCGACATAACAATTAAGTCAACATCGTTTTCCTTCGCGTAGTCAACGATCGCCGTTGCAGGCATCCCTTGGACAACCACACGTTTAGTTCGTGCCTGAGGTACAGATTCCAGCCCAGTCGCGTGGCGCAATTTTGTTTCAAGTTCTAGTGGAGTCGGTAGCACCGGCGTTGCCGCAGACATCGGGGCAACCGCTCCTCCAAGAGATGCGTAGACGACAACCGGTTGATTGACGTGCAACAGATGTAACTCGGTTTCCGATGAATCGGCAAGACTTTCGGCAAATGGAAGCACCTGCATACTCGCATCTGAGTAATCGACCGGTACGAGAATCCGATTCAGTTTTGCTTTCTTATTCATTTTCTTCCTCTGGCATTGACAAAATTTATGGCTAGCTGAGCAGCAATATTGGGGAACTTTCAGGGACCCTGGTCCGGTCCCGCCGACTCTTTGGGATTCACCGCGAAATCACGGTTACTTGTCTGATTCGTCTTTTGACTCGCCGCTGTCTTTTGACTCGCCGCTGTCTTTTGACTCGCCGCTGTCTTTTCGATCATCATTCCACTCTTTGACTTTTTGCTGGACCGATTCGGAGACATCTTTCCACTCTTGCTCCGCTTTGATCTTGAGTTGAGCCCATTTGTCTCCCGAAGCAGCTCGCAATTCAAGTAGGCGTTCCTCGGCCTGTTTGCATTTTGTTTCCAACTTTGCAAGCTCACCTCGAAGTTCAATCTCTTGATCGCCCTCAGCATTGTTGGCCTGATCCTGCAAGTTGACAATCTTTTCATTCATTTCCTTCAACTGAGCTGCCATCCCATCCTCGACCTTCTGTCGCTCTTGAAGCGCGTCCAGCTTGTCTTGAGCTTGAGTGACATTCTGCTGTTGCGAGTCAATGTCTTTTTGACTGACCTTGTCTTCGCAGCCAGTCGCGACAACGATCACGCTTAGCAATGTCAGTGAATAGTAAAGCTTCGATTTCTGGTGACTCATCATTCTCTCCCTATTGTGTAATCTGCTGGTTAATGTCTGCATGACAACGTTCTGCAGCGCATTGAGTTAACGGCAAATTCCGTGCCGATGCTTTTCATTGCGAAAGTCAGTGCGAAAGTCATTGTTGAAGTCCCGCCTGAACGTCAACTTGTCCGATCACCATCCCGAATCGGACAAGCTGACGCCAAAAGATGTCTAGGCGATGTTGCTCTTCATCGAATTTCGGCACGTTGATCTTGTTTACGCGCTAGATCTTGTTTACGCGGTAGATCTTGTTTAGGATCCAAGAATCCCGGATGGCAAAGATCTTTGACAAGATCCACTACTTTTCTCTGACCAACGATTGCGGTAATTGATTGATTGGCACGACATCTGCATTGTTTTTCCATGACCTCGTTCCCAAAATTTTCCGTGGTGTTCAACGTTCATTCAAGCCGAAAGGAAAACTCGATGACTATGATGACACGCTGTCTTTTGTGTTCATGGTCGTCTGCATCCATCACGCATGACCACTACCCAACTGGACCATATAGGAACGACTAAGGGTAAACGCCTAGCAATTGAAGATATTAATCTGAAACTGAACTACTGAATTGCTTGCGTATTTGCCATTCTTTTAATCACCTTTGTAGTAGATCCTGCCAATGATCTTTACCCGGGATCAATAAGATCTTTGACAGGCTTGGCTACGAGATTGCGAACACTTGCATTGAGAAATCTTTACCGTGTTTGTTTGTCGCAAAATTGGAAATCACACCATGACTAAGCTTAACCTTGCTACCCTTCGGCAACTCGCAAAAACTGACAGCAGCATTTTCATTTCCCTTGTTGCCCCAATGCAACGAGCGGGTAGAGAAGTTCGGCAAAATGAAATACGCTGGAAGAACATGCTCAAAGAAGCCAAGCAGCAAATACTTGATCGCGGTCGAGACGAAAGTCACACGAACTCATTGTTGAAACCCGCCGCCGACAAGTTGCCCAATGACTATTATTGGCAGCACCAACTTGACGGTTTAGCAGTCTATCGATCCGATGATGATTGCTTTGAATTTTTGCTGCCTAGTTCTCCCGAACAGCGAGTTGTGGTTGCGGACCAGTTTCATCTCAGTCCACTTTTGAGTCACGTTAACAACATGGACTGCTGTTATGTTTTGGCAACCAGTCCGAACCGAATACGCTTATTGGAGATAAATGGCGAAGCGATTGAAGAGTTGCAGCCTGAAAAGCTCCCGGAAAACCTCCGTGACGCGTTGAATATTGACGACTATGTCAGTGCCCTGCAATTTCATTCGACCTCCAACGGCTCGGTTCATGGAAAACAAGCGGCAGCATTTCACGGGAACGAGGGCAGCGACGCAGACGTGAAAAAGCAGGCTGAACTGCTTCAATTCTTCCGCCGACTGGACCGTTCGCTTTCCCAGTACCCCGGCAGCGAAGAGATGCCGCTAATCTTTGCTGGAGCTGATTACCTGTTCCCAATTTTCCAGAAGGCCAGCAACTATCGGAATCTACTCCACGACCACATCAGCGGCAATCTTGACGACACAACGCCAGATGATATCCATCAGTTAGTCCGTCCAATTCTGGATCGCTCTACGAAATCCCAACAGGCAGCCATCATTGTGAATTATCAGGAGAAAGCGTTTACCGACTGGGCGAGTAACGATCCCCATGAAATCTTTTTAGCCGCTAAAATGGGACAGATTGAGACCTTGATCCTCTCTGACGAATATTCGGATCAAGGCGTGTTCAAAGATGACGATTCTCTAGAAATCACGTCGGACAACCAACCCAATTCCTTCGACGTCGGAAATATGATCCTAATCGAAGTACTGCGGAACGGCGGCAACGCAATTGAAGTCGACGGCGGAGAAATGCCGGGACAATCGAAACTGGCTGCTGTTTTTCAATCTCCTGCTGGAAAATACGCTGACTCATGAACTGCGATGCTTTAGGAGCATTCGATGAAACGCGAAACAAACGGCAAGGGACTTCGCAACTTTATCGGACAGGTTTGTGCCGCGGCGAACGGTGTAGCTTTAGCGGGAACTTCGGGAACCGCAGTCGACGGAGACCTAAGACCTAAGACCTAAGACCTGAACATGTCGATGCATTTTGGGTTATTGCGGATTAGCAAGTCGTTAGCAATATATTCGAAGATCAATTGTTTTATAGTGGTGCCGCGTTACCGTGAATCCGCCGCGTTACTTTGATCCTTGGCCTCGCTTGCACATTGTCCAAAGAGCGCGGTCCAAAGAGCGCGGTCCAAAGAGCGCGGTCCAAAGAGCGCGGTCCAAAGAGCGCGGTCCAAAGAGCGCGGTCCAAAGAGCGCGGTCCAAAGAGCGCGGTCCAAAGAGCGCGGCTCTTTTTTACAATTTAGCGTGCTTCGATCGAGTCTTTAACTAGATCCGCCACTTGATTTTGATCTTGAAATTCACCATGAAATTACTTGCACAATCGTCGAAAGTTATTGGGATTGCGCTGCTTGCAACTTTCGTCGTCGTAACAACAACCGCAGCTTTGGTACTCGCGATTGATTTCGTGTTACTTATTTTTTTAGGCCTGTTGTTCGGTGTCTTGCTGGCGAAGACCAGCAGCTTATTACAAAGCGTTCTTTCGATTGCCTACGGTTGGAACCTGGCGGTGGTCACGACAACGCTGACGTTGCTTTTATTCGGCGGCCTGTTTCTATTAGGATCAAAAATTGAAGATCGATTAAACCGAACCTCAAAGCAACTTGATGAATCCGCAGAGCAATTAGAACAGTGGCTCAATCAGTACCCAATTGCTGCCAGTGCACTCAGGAAGATTCCGTTCGCCGATCAGGTGGGATTGGAACCAAGTTCTTCTCTGGGGCAAGAGAGCAAGTCTTCTGGCAAAAACGGGTCCGTTGCAAACGAAAATTCTGGGACAATCGAAACCAAGACTGACGAACCATCTAGTTCACAACCACCGGAACCATCGACGACCGACGGAGAAGTCGATGCCCTGGCCTCGCCGGACGTTTTGCGAAAGGCGGCTGGTACCGTCTTCGGTTTACTTGGGCGTTTATTAACGACAACGTTTGGGCTGGTTGCTAACGTAGGGGTCGTGCTCTTCATCGGATTTTTTGTCGCCGTCAATCCACAGCTGTACCGTGATGGATTTGCTCAGCTCTTTCCACCAAAGAATCGCGATCGCGTCATCGAGGTGATGAATCTGATGGGCGAGTCAATGTTCAACTGGCTCAAGGGAAGATTCTTGACGATGTTGATTACCGGCGCAGGCACCTCTATCGCCCTTTTTATTCTTGGTGTTCCAATGCCAGTCACGGTCGGCGTAATCACTGGCTTGTTGACATTCATCCCCAATATTGGTGCGATCATCGCACTTGGGCTGGCTATGCTGCTGGGACTTTCACAAGGCCCAATAACTGTTGTGTGGGTGGTAATTCTATATGCCTTGCTGCAGTTGGTCGAAAGCAATGTCGTCACGCCTTTGATCCAACAACATCAGACTTCGATCCCGCCTGCGTTGCTACTCGCGTTTCAAATCCTGATGGCTGCGTTAACCGGATTTCTCGGCGTGATGGTCGCCACGCCTTTGCTGGCCGCAGGAATGGTTCTGGTCAAAGAAGTCTGGATCAAAGACACTTTGGAAACAATGACCCAACCGTAGTGGATCTTGTTGAAGAGTTTTTTGGCTGCATGGACACGGATTTTTAACAAGCTCTTCTATGATTGAATAACCTGCAGCCATTCTTCCAACGCACCTACGTTGATCGGTTTGACAATGTGGTGGTGGAAGCCCGCTTCGGCGGGATGGCTGACATGGTCGCGGCCGGTGGTGGCAATGAACCTTGTCGAAGCAAGTGCAGGATGTTTGCGCAGTTTTTCCAGTACGTCGAACCCCGTCATGTCCGGCAGTCGCAAATCGAGCAACACAATATCTGGCTCAAAAGATTTTGCTAATTCAATTCCAGCGTTGCCGCTGTTTGCCGTTTGAACTTCGTGGCCATTAAACGAAAGTAACGTCGAAACGGCATCGGCAGCTTGTTGGGAGTCGTCGATGATCAATATTTTCCTGGACTTTGAACTTGCTGGTTCTGCTGTCTTCGATTTTTTGACAAGGTAGCTGTGAAGCATTTGAGTGAAACGCGGCCCGTCCAACGGCTTGGGCAGATAGTCGGTGCAGCCGGCTTTCAAACACTCTTCTCGATCGCCCTCCATTGCGTGCGCTGTCAAGGCGATGATCGGTTTGTCGAAACCGGCAGCTCGCAACCGTCGCGTTGCTTCATAACCATCCAGGACTGGCATTTGCATGTCGATGACCAGCAAATCGAATGGATTACCGTCTTGGGCAGCCTTTTCAATTGCGTCAATCGCGTCTTGACCATTCTTGCCAGTGGCAACCGATCCTCCAGCATCCTCAATGAAGTGCTGGGCAATAAATCGGATCTCGCGGCGGTCGTCGACGACAAGAATATGACCAGCAAGTCGCGACTTGTTCGCCTGCGTTTTTTGAATAGCCGGTGCCGCAGCGTCCAACGAGTTGTTGTCAATTAGGGAAACGTTTTTCAAAGTATTGATCGCGATTGCAAGCGAGAAAATACTGCCTTTACCGGATTTGCTTTCGACGGTGATTCTACCACCGAGCATTCCTGCCAAGCGCTGACTGATCGCCAAACCTAAACCTGTTCCGCCAAATTTTCGATCCACCGAGGCGTCGGCTTGGGTGAACGGCTGGAACAGCCTCTGTTGCTGCTGGTCACTTATCCCAATACCGGTGTCGATGATGTCAAACTGCAAGTGCGGTTCCCTGGTGTTAGGCATTCCTTTGGGCACACTTGGCAAAAAGCGAACGACCAACTGCACAGATCCCGTCTCGGTAAATTTGATGGCGTTGCTGATCAAGTTGATGAGAATCTGTTTCAAACGCTTCGAATCGCTATTAATCTGTTGCGGAATTTGTCCGTCCAGTTCCACAGAAAATTCGATCAATTTCTCGGCGGCTCTCACATTCATCAACGAACGCACATCGGCAAGTAGCCGATCCATTCGAAATGGCTTGGGAACAAGTTCAATTTTCCCCGCTTCGATCTTCGAAATGTCCAGAATGTCGTTAATGATCGCCAGCAAGAATTTTCCGTTGTTGCGTATAATGGAAACGCAGTTTAGGTCATCCGGATCTTTCAAGTGCCGTGCCAAGATATCGGCGTAGCCAATGATTGCACTCATGGGTGTACGAATTTCGTGACTCATATTCGCCAGAAACTCGGACTTGGATTCGCTGGCTGCCTGGGCCCGCTGTTCGCTGGCCCGCAACGCATCGGCGGCGAAATGCTCTCCCGTATTGTCCCAGTTCAAACCATAAACGCGTTTGACATTTCCAATTTCATCTCGTTCGACTTCGCCAACGCCAACGACCCAGCGAATCTCTCCGTCAGGACGGATGATGCGGAACTCATGATCGAAAGACTGATCTCCTTGAGTCGTTTTCTCCCACTTTTTCTTCAACAAATCGACATCGTCCGGGTGAATATGTTGGAAAAAAGTTTCCGATGAAGCGCGTTCGTCGGGCGGAACCCCCATCAATCTATACAGTTGGGGCGTCCAATAGCTCTCATCTTTCCGCCATTCCCAGGCCGCCATCTTTGCGGCATTAAGCGCCATTGATAGTCGTTCTTCATTGGCCTTGATTCGTCGTTCAATCGCGACACGCTCGCTAATATCAACGCCAGAATAGATCAGAAACTCGACGTTTCCTTCGCCATCAAGAACCGGCGCGATCATGAAGTCAATCATTAACGGCGTGCCACATTTGGAGAACAAACCGACATCGTAACGCACTCGTTCTCCAGTAAATGCTCTTTTCACCGCGTCCCTCGTCAGATCCGCAACGGCATTCTCGTACGTCCACCAACCGCATTGGGCAAAGGGTTTTCCGATCACGTCACCGCGTGTCAATCCGGCAATTTCCATCGAGCGGTCGTCGACTTCCAAGAGCTTTCCATCGCGTCCGATAACGCCCACCAAACCCAGTTGATTATTGATGACTCGCCGCAAATGAGCCTCGCGATTGGCCAGTTCGATCTCCCATTGCTTGCTGGTGGTAATATCGGCGATCACGCCAAAAAAATCTTCCAACTTGCCTTTTTCTCCATGGCGGGTTTGACCACGTGCACGCACATGCCGAATCTCACCCGAAGGCAGATGAATTGGATATTCGACATCATAATTTTCGCCAAGTTTCGTTGCCCGCTTAATTGCGTCCGACACTCGGCTACGCGCGGATTCATCGATCCGTTGGATAAAATCTGATAAAGCAGGAGTCTCAGTTTCATGAAATCCAAACATTCGATTCAACATTGGATTCGTTACCGCGGTGTCGTTTTCGACGTCCCAACTCCAGGGGGCCATCCCTCCGGCTTCCAAAGAAATATCCAATTGTGTTTTAGCATCGGCCAGTTTAATCTCCAAGTTTTTTCTCTCGGTAATGTCACTGGCGACGCCGGTAAGCATCAATGGATTGCCCTCGGCATCGCGTTTGACCGATGCACGACCAAGCGTCCAAATCATGCGTCCATCGCTGGGGCGAAGGATGCGACATTCAATTTCAAACGAATCCGATTTGCCCGCGAGAACTTTCTCGATTTGTACACCGACGTGACCTTGATCGTCAGGGTGGACTAGGTGCGTGAAATCGTCCAGACTGCCGTCAAGTTCATTTGGCGAAATGCCAAATAACTCATATAACTGGTCCGACCAAGAGATGCTATCGGAGGCGATGTTCCAATCCCAAGTCACCAACTGTCCCGCTTCGAGTGCCAAATTCAAGTGATTGAGAGTCGCATCGGCCAATGCTTCGGCTCTCTTGCGATCGCTGATATCCATCCCAGATTGAATCAATCGCGTGATGTTTCCGGTTTCGTCGCGAACCGGTACCAGCATGAAATCAATCGTGATTCGGGTGTCGCCGGCCATGCGAACAACCACATCGTAGCGAACCGTTTCTCCGGTTGCCGCCGCCGCAATCGCCTCCTGCAGTTGCTGGCTGATTTCATGATCATAGTTCCACCAATAACAATCCCAGAACTTCTTGCCGATGACTTCTTCGCGGCTCACCCCACCGACCGCCAGTGCCGTTTGGTTCGCTTCGAGCAACGTTCCGTCGACATCGAGAACGCCGACAAAGCCGAGCATATTGTCGATCACGCGACGAAGATGGCTCTCACGCTTGGCGATCTCAACTGACCAGTGTTTCTGCTCCGTGACATCGACCGCCAAGACATGACAACCAAGGACCTCTCCAGATTCATTGATCTCCGGAACGTATGTTACCTGCTTGAACTCGGTCTTGTTGTTGACTAAGTTGGCCAACTCCAATTCATAACTGAGAGCTTCGCCTGCAAGGGCTTTGTTTAGATGTGGAGCAATTGACGCGTAGGCTTCCCGACCGACAACATCGACAATCCGATGGCCAATGATACTTTCAGCGGCGAGCCCAAAGTGGTTTTCGTAGGCCGCGTTGGCAAACCGATAGCGACCCTGGACATCAACAAACGCGATCAATGGCGGCAATGCATCGGCAATGGTTCGCATTTGCCGTTCACTCGCAATCAAAGCCAACTCCGTTTGCTTCGTTTTTGTCACGTCGCGGCGAGTTCCAACCAACAGAGACGGCCGACCATGCTGGTCATAAATCATTTCCGCATCGTCGCACAACCAAACGTTACCTTTGCCTTCGACTGTGATGCGGTAAGTACACAGATAGTGGGGTTCTTCTGGCGTGCAAGCGGAAATTGTCGCTTCGAATTCTAGGCGATCTTTGACTTCAATTCGATTCTTAAGTTCTTCAAGGGTGCCCGCCGGTTCAAGCCCCAATGATTCCAATAGTGATCCTTTCCGCTTTGCCAATCCGGTTTTCAAATCAATTTCGAACGCGTCCATACTGGCAGCAACCAAAGCTCGTTGCAACCGCTCTTCGCTTTCGCACAATTCGGAAACGTCGGTGAACGTAACGACGATGCCATCGGTTTCGCCCGTGTCGGAAAGGTAAGGCAAGACGCGACGAATATACGACGTCCCATCGTGCGTTCGAATCGTATCTTCAATCGGTTCGTCCACGATCAGTTCGCATACGGTTGGCAAGGGCGGAATATCGTGGGACAGCGGCATCAACCCAGCCAGCGGTTGTCCGATGTCAGTGTCGGTGATACTGTAAATTTCAACCGAAGCCGGAGTAAAACTCCGAATCTTCCAGTCGTCGTCTAGAAATATCGTGGCGATACGGGTGCTGCGAAACAGGTTCTCTAGATCGTTTTTTGATTTTGCTATCTTAACCACGGCAGATTGCAGTTCTCTTTTAGAAGTCTCCAGTTCCTCATTGGCTGATAGTAGTTCCTGGTTCATCGATAAGAGTTCTTCATTCGACGACTTCAGTTCCTTGTTGGCTGTTTCCATGTCCTGCATCGAACGCTCGAAGTCTTCACGAGTCATCAACTCCAGTTCGCGTTCCAGATGCTTAATGATCGCATCGGAATCCTGGAATGCCCCCAGGCTAGTCGCCAAGCTCGAAACAGTGCCATTAGAATCGTCAGTGTCCTGGCGAGACAGCCGCAGACCGTTCGACTCGGCCCTTTTCTTTGCAGAGCTATCCTCAATACCAACTCGTACCGACTCACTCTTTTTCTTGGTCGCTTCGGTTGCCGCCGCCGCACTCGTTTTTTGGGTTGTTTTCTTTTTTGCCATCAAGCTTCACTCTTCAGATGTCTCGGAAATTCACAAGTTTCTATTGTCCTGCAAAGGCCAGCTTGTTTCAACAACCGCAAACCCAACAATCAACACGGTTGATCTACATTTTTGCGGTTTGCCGTTGAGCGTATCAAACATCAGCCGTTCAACTTAACTAGCGATTTCCCCATTTTGTCGCCATTAAATAAGTTAATAAACGCTTGGGGCGCATTTTCGATTCCTTCGGTAACCGTCTCTTCCCAGAGGACTTTGCCAGACTCAATCCATTGACTCATCTGACGAAGAAACTCGTCTTGCTTGTCCAGGTGATCACGAACGATGAAACCTTCCATTCGGATTTGTTTGCCGATCAACTTCATCAGATTGTTTGGCCCCGGTTTGGGTTCCTGGTCATTGTAGGAGGAAATCATTCCGCAGCAGGTGATGTGTCCATTCGTATTAAGATTGTCGATCGCCGCCTTTAAGTGATCGCCACCAACATTATCGAAATACACATCGATACCTTGCGGACAGAGTTCCTTCAGCTTTGCCGAAATATCATCAACTTCTTTGTAGTTAATCACTTCATCGACACCGACTTTGTCTTTAAGCCATTTGATTTTCTTGGCCGAACCGGCACTACCGACAACAAAGCAGTTCTTGGCTTTGGCAATTTGACAGACAACTGATCCGACTGCGCCGGATGCGGCTGATACAAAGACGGCTTCCTTGTCTCTCAACTCCGCGATTTTCAGCAGACCAACGTACGCCGTCAGCCCTGTCATTCCCAACACGCCCAGATAAGCTTGTGGCGAGACGGTCGTCACGTCGATTTTTGTCGTGTCGCTGCCGTCGCTTAGCCAACAGGTTCGCCAGCCCTGATTGCCTAAAACCCAGTCTCCAATCGCGTAGTCAGCATTTTGTGATTGAACGACTTTACCAACACAGCCGCCTTGCATCGGGGCGTTCAGCTCAAAGGGTTCCGCATAGCTTTCACCGGCACGCATTCTGCCTCGCATATAGGGGTCAACCGACAGCCATCTATTTTGGACCAGGAATTGTCCGGCACTTGGTTCTTTAACCTCGACTTCCACACACTTAAAGTTGGATTTGGTCGGAGTACCCTCTGGTCTGGAGATTAAATGAATTTCATGTTGGATTGTCTGAGTCGTATCGGTGAACATCTTTTTTCCGTGACTGTTAGTGAATTGAACAAACTTAGACGTCAATCTGTCGCGTTGAATCAACAGTCGTAGAGTCCATTGAGTCTTCCGGAAAGCGATTTGGCGGCTTCAGATTCCATTTGCTCCAAATCATCTAGCAATCGACTCGCCGCTTCTGACTCAGCTTGTTCATTGACCCGTGCGACAAAGCTGGATACGGCGCTGTAAAACTGAGCTACACTGTCGACCATTGCTGTAAAATTCGTTTCCCCAACCTGTTCTAATATTTTCAGCTGTCGGTCAATGCCGTCCTCAAACGCGAATTGGATTCTCATCCGAAGGACGTCGGCAAATGAATCATTGCTGAAATAATCTTTAATCGCTTCTTCAATTCGAATCTGATCTTGCTCCAGACTCTCGGCTAACAATTGTTCCTGTTGATCATTGAAATTAAAATCGGATCTTCGAAAAAATTGCCGCAGCTTCTCGTGAGCTTGGACTAGAGAATCGAGAACTTCTCTGAGAGTTGCAAATGTCATGTTTGTAGTGATCCGGACTCAGGGGGAAATTTCCACGCAATGGATATGCACTTGCTATGCAATCAATGGGCCATACTTGAATTCTGTTTGATTTCACGGCACCCTCTGGCGATTTGCGAGTTGCCCCCGAAACGCTGGCGACACTTCTGGCGGGCCGACGCTCACTGTGGCTTCCAGTCGACCAACAGCTTTAGTTCGCCTGTCGAAAACCGGCATTTTCCCTAACAAACCTGGGAAACGGAATGTTCGGCCAATTTGGCACGCCAAGTGCATAATTGTCGTTGTTGAGAAAGCAAACTTAATTTGAAAAAAGTCATCACGCAAAATGTTTGTGAGTGATGCAAGTGAATAGCCAGACACTTACCCTACTCATGGTAAGCGTCTTGATGGCAGTGAAAACGACAACTTGGCTGACCTTGAACGCTAAAAATTAACCAGGCAAAATCTACTCATGTCCAAAATACTTATCGTTGACGACGAACGGTCGAACCGAGTTGCGATTTCAAAATGGCTGACCTCAGATGGCTTTGAAGTCATTGAAGCTTCCAACGGAAAGGAAGCGGTTGATCGACTATATGACGGAGTCAGCTTGATCGTGACCGATTTACTGATGCCAAAAATCGACGGGATAGCACTTCTGAAGATCGCACGGCAGAAAGTCCCGCACGCCGCAGTAATCTTGTTGACCGGATCATCTTCCGTCGAATCCGCCATAGAAGCCCTGCAATTGGGGGCGACTGACTATCTTATAAAACCAGTGAACTTAAAAGAATTGACAGTCAAGATCAGACGGGCGATCGAGCAACAGAAACTTGCCCGTGAGATTGCCGATCTGCACATGCAGCTTAAAGAGAAAGATGAAATCTACCGAATGACCAGTCGTTGTGCCTCCATGAGAAAAGTGTTTGAACGAATCCGTTTGGTAGCAGATACAAACGCGACTGTATTGATTACTGGCGAAAGCGGCACGGGCAAAGAATTAGTAGCCAGAGCTGTCCATGCCCATTCCAGAAGATCCAAAAATGCTTTTCTGCCCGTGAACTTTGCCGCAATCGCTGAAAGCTTAATCGAAAGCGAGCTTTTCGGGCATGAAGCCGGCAGCTTTACAGGTGCGAACAGACAACGCGAGGGCGTTTTTCAAGCTGCAAATGAGGGGACGCTTTTTCTTGATGAAATTGGCGAATTGCAAATGGGCTTGCAAAGCAAACTCTTACGGGCACTCGAAAACAAGACAATCATGCGAGTCGGAAGCCATAAGGAAGAACCAATCGATGTTCGAATGGTTGCTGCAACTAACTGCAACCTGCTGAAGATGGTCGATGAGGGGAATTTTCGTAAAGACCTTTTCTACCGACTGAACGTAGTCAACATTGAATTGCCGCCACTGCGAGAACGCAGCGAAGACATTCCTCTACTTGTGCAGTACTTTATTGAGGACATTGCCAAGGCGACCCATCGACCGACTCGACAGATTTCTCAACAAGCTTTGGAATGCTTGATGCGTTACGATTGGCCGGGAAACATTCGTGAACTGCGGAACACGTTAGAAAGCCTGATCGTTATGTCATTGAAGGAGCAAATCGAGTACGAAGATATACCCTCTCACCTGACGGGCGCTTCCAGCGTCAACACAATCCTCCGAACCGGAATATCGCTGCAAGAATTGGAACTGGAAGCCATTCGTCGCGCGCTAGAATCAAACGATGGAAAGCGAAAAGAAACGGCGAATGTTCTTGGTATTAGCGTTCGAACTCTGCAGCGTAAGATCAAGGATCACAACCTTGAGCCACATGACGACTTGGTGGGTGTCAAGTAGATCAACCCAAGCCCACCAAAAACCTATTCCCAACAACCTATTCCTCTGTATTTGCATCAGGCAGGATAATCAATTCGTCCCTGTGGGATTCCACAATCTGGCGTATGGCCTGTTCCTGTTTCTCCAATGCGTTCTGGGCAGCTGCGCGAATTTCCGATTCGACAATCGAGCTTGTTAACCAACTGGCCGTCGTTTTAATTTCCAATTTGAGTGAACTGGAAATTTTCGCGTTCCCGTTTTTGTCGGGTGTCAGTTCAATTGTCGACGTGTACTGCTGAATTGGGCCAATGGGCTGTGATAACTTGTTGATAGCAAATAGGCGGTCGGGCGTGATATCGACGGATTGTTCTAATGTGATTTCGTATTGGCCAATGTAAGAATCGTTTGTCTCCACAATTAGCTGGCCTGTTCCATCCAGATGCCAGTCGCGATTGAAGAGCGGACGAGCAAGTTCAAGCTGCATCTGCAGCCACTTTTGCTCTAGCAACTGGGCATCCGCCATCGCAACAATCTTCTTCACGGCATTGGTACGGACAAGAATCTTACGGACACGCTGCATTGGCTCGTCTAAAACGAACTGATGCTGGCCGACCGACGGAACGACCAGCGTTTTGGCGGGTATCATCGCAGCGGTCACACCACCTAATATCAGTAAGGCGAGCAAACCAAAAATCCAGGCTTTCAATTTATTCATTCCCCTCTGCCATTTTAAAAAGAGTTGATAGGCAACCAGTTCAACTGAGTTTCCGACCAAGAGAAAGAATCGCTGTTTTTTTTCGAACTAGTTAAGGCAACTGAATACCCAATCCGTGATTAAATCGGTTGGTGAAGTTCGCCAATGCGACCGCCGACGCCAAAGTAACCAACTGCGTTTCATTCAGAAACTCTTTGACTGATTCGACCGTTTTTGACTGGACGTTGGAAGTCTTGGTTAGTTCCTCAGCGTAACGCAGAATCGACTTTTCTTTCTCGTCGAATGAGTCGCTCGACTCGAATTCTGCGATATCCGAAAGCTGTTGGCAGGTTACACCCTCCTGCTCAGCCGCTTGCTTGTGATAATGCAAACAATAATCACAGTCGTTCAGTTGAGAAGCTTTGTAGTAGGCCAGCTCGCGATATTTTGCTGGCAAATCGTTTTGTAAGCCGTCGTTGAGGGTCGCGATACCTTTTAACACTTCCGGCTGATAAGCCATCGTGTTGAAGATGTTCATTGACTTACCAAACTTCGATTCGATCTTTTCAAGAATGGACCGAGCGTCTTGTGGTGCCGATGTTTTGTCCAATGGCGGTACGAATGACTTTGCTGTTTTTTGCGTCATTTTATTTCCCTCTAATACCCTCTAAAAACTAGGTGCTTGAAATTCAATATCCTTTTCGCGCCGGATACCTTTTCGCTGTTTGACGACAGTTTGTCCGAAGCATTTGTCATCTTCCGCCAATTGTCGGGCAATTTTGGTTGGCACAAGATTCGCATCATTTCCCGTAGAGCGTAGTGGTGTGATTTAAGATTGCTCTTGAACTTGACCAACTACCGCATGGCATCCCCGCCACCCATTTTCAATTTTTCGACCGAACCGGAGTGAATCATGAACACGATCTCGAACGAGCAACTCAAGACCAAGAAGAACAGCATCACCGACTTAACGCTTATCAATACTCTTGCCGCATCGCATTTCAATAAATATAAAATTACGGGCTCGATCAACATTCCACAAGATCTGGAGGATTTTGTTCAGCGGGTCGAAACCACCGTCATGAACAACAAAGCAGCTGAGATCGTTGTTTACTGTGCCAATCAGGAATGTGATTCCTCGACCCAAGCGGCCCAAAAACTGATTGACGCGGGCTTCACCAACGTATCGGACTACCCAGGCGGCGCCGAAGCCTGGAATGCGAATTAACCCGAAATCTTATTGATCCCGCGGAAAACACTGAAAGGCTTCCATGACCTATCCTCGCACTTTTTCCCACATCGGAATTTCCGTTACCAATTTAGACCAAGCGGTCGAATTCTACACAAACAGTCTGGGGTGGTACGTCATCATGCCTCCCACACAAATTGTGGCGGATGACTCGGCCATCGGATTGATGTGCAACGATGTGTTTGGAAAGGACTGGGGAAGCTTTCGGATCGCGCATTTGGCGACTGGTGATCGAGTTGGGGTTGAGCTGTTTGAATTTAACAATGCAGAGAAGCCAAGCAACAATTTCGAATATTGGAAGACAGGAGTGTTTCACTTTTGTGTACAAGATCCCGACGTTGAGGGGCTGGCAAAACGCATCGTCGAAAATGGTGGCAAGCAGCGAATGCCCGTCCGTGAGTACTATCCAAATGAGAAACCCTATCGCATGGTCTATTGCGAAGACCCTTTTGGCAACCTGATCGAAATCTATTCACATAGCTACGAACTTACCTATGCGGCTGGAGCTTACCAAGAACTTCGCCTCTGATTTTTGCATCGGCAATTTGCATCGGCAAAAAGACTCACTCGTGTAAAGCAAGCCAGTAATTTGTGAAACATGACAATCTGGTTCCACCACTCGAGTCCACCGCAGATGGAAGATTTAGGTTGGAACTAAACTCTTTTGCATGCTGGGGCAGTCAATGGAAAGATTCCTCGATCAACTTCCACCAATGACTGGATAGCAAGCACCTCTCTTGGTCAGAATTACAACCGCTGCAACTCGATGCTCGGTTTGAAATGTTCATCACGCCGGTAAGACTTTCTTGTTCGCCGAACGATCTGAAACCCAAGATTTGTTCCGCTAGCCGGGAAGCCCAACCGCGATCGATCGCCAAAGTTGTTATCGCTTCGGAATTATAATGCAGTTCCATTTTATTTTTTCGACTGCATTCTCTTGACAAGCTTTCGGGTGATTGAACGGGGAAAAAGACGTGTTAAAAACGCACCAAACTTATTCTTGAAACCTGGGATAACGATCGCCTTGTTTTTTTCGTAGGCGTTGAAGCCGACGCGTGCCACCTGGGCGACGTCCATCACGTTGCCAGAAAAAATCGTTATATCGTCCATACCCGAGTCTTCACCGAATCCGGTTTTCGTTGGGCCAGGCGCAAGGCAAACCACCTTGATCTTGGTGTCAATCAACTCTTCGTGGATGGCTTCGCTGAAGGACAACACAAACGCTTTGGTCGCATAATAAACTGCCATATTCGGGCCTGGTTGAAAGGCAGCCGTTGAGGCCACGTTCAGTATCCCGCCTCTCTTTCGTTTGAGCATTTCGGGCAATAGCAATCGAGTTAAATGCATGAGCGTAACCACGTTCAATCGCACCATGTTCAGTTGGCGACTATCGTCAATCTGATCGAAGCGTCCCAGCTCGCCAAACCCAGCGTTATTGACTAGAACGTCGGCCACCAGCTTTCTCGCATTGACCTCAGCGACTAAGTTTTCTGCGGCGTCTACCTTAGCCAAGTCAGCGACGATCACTTCAACGTGAACGCTGTGCTTGCTGACCAATAATTGACGCAATTCTTCCAGTTTGGCTTGACTGCGAGCGACGAGAATCAAGTTCCGCCCGGACTGAGCGAACAGTTTTGCAAGCTCTCGGCCGATTCCCGAGGAGGCTCCCGTAATTAGCGCGGTTTCATTCATGAATAGGCTGCCATCGGTAAGGTTCTGTTTCTTGGATTAACGGAATTCACTGCGTTTGGATTGATCGACAAGCAAGATGCTTATTCTACGTTTTCATCTTTCGCATCTAAAAGTTAGCACGGTTGAATCAGCAGTTGCAAGCGACGACGGTACGCACCCAGATGGAAAATCGAGACACCTTCAGCGATCTTAAAATCGGGATGGCGTGCTGAAGAACCTTGACTTCACACGGCTGTTCGACTAATAAATTTGATTGCCGTGTTATGCACAGTCGCTTGTTTGCCCAGGTCGAAGGCTACTTGGCCATCTAACGTAACGCTTGTCTTGAACCCTCATCAAACACGACGATTCGTTCGGGCCAACGGAAGGCCGCCAGCTTTAACGAAAAGTCTTCGGACTTACCGGCACGTCGTTCGGTCCAACGTTTGCCTATTCCGTAGTCGACGCAGAAAGCGGAAGCGCCACCGCGCGGGTTGCCATCCAGGATCGAGTAATGTCCGAAGACGACGAAGTCTCCCCGGCAGTCTTTCCACCAGGGGACTCGTTTGGCGTAACGAACCTTGCCACTGGCGTGCACCGGTTCTTCGGTTCGCATCTCGGGACCTGAAGTCAGCAGTTTGACGGGGTTGCGGTTTTGATGCTGCAGAACTTTGTCGGCGACATCCAGGTCGAGGCCTGGAAAGCGGTCTTCGATCAAATGGTGGTGTTCGTTATACAATTCAACCGCATCTGAGGAATTCCGGGCAACCGCGATCATGTGCGTGTCCCAGTGAGCATGGACCACTTTTATATCGGTGCGTTCCAGAGCGATGGGCAGCGTTTGAAAGAAACCCAGAACTTGCTGACGGATGAGGTCATTGGCTAAGACTTGCGGGACCAATTGGGCATCTTCAAGAAACGGTTCGCCGTAGAACCAACCGTTGTCGTGCTTTCGATGCCCCAGCAGAAGGTTCAGGTCATGATTGCCCAACACACACTGGGCGCGTTGGGTTCCTACCAGTCGCTCAATGAGTTCACAAACCGCAGGACTGTCGGGCCCTCGATCGGTCAGGTCGCCAACAAAGACTAGGCGTCTTCGGTCGGGGTGCGAGCCGTTGTCGTTGTAACCCAAATGGTGCATCAACGACAACAGAGCATCCATTTCCCCATGCACATCACCGACAATATCCAACGCGCCATCCAAGAGCGGTTGGACCAAAGATTTCGATTTCAAAAGACGACTCCCGTTTGAGGTTTGAATGAATGACATAGTCGTATAGAAGCATTAGCGATTTTTAGCATAAATCGTCGCTGTTTAACATTTGGTCGTTGGATTTTGACCGCTGCGCCGGTTTATCAGTGTTTGTTTTTTTTCTAAAGTTAAGAAGCAGGATTGCCCCTGTTTGCTTGCAGAGACTGCGTCGTCTTGACTACAAAGGTTGCTAGTCATGAAATTGATGACCATTCGCTGCAAGTGCCACCTAAATCGGCACTCCAAAGATCGGATCAGTGCAGCGGGTGCATTCGTAGAATGTCGGCAGAAATATTGAGGTCGCGAGATGGGACAGGATAAAAAACCGATTGGAACTGGTGACGATGAAAACAAAAACCGTTTGTTAGTTAATGGCAATCCATCTCAGTTCTCTTCTTCGCCGACCGTCTAGCAAGGCGATTCTGTTTGCGAGAGTTTAAAAACAAGTACTTAGACCGTTTCACCCTTTATGGCATTCGTTGTCTGTGAATTGAAGGGCCATGGGGAATTGCAAAGCTGGTTCAATTTTTTGGCGAGCGCCGAATGCGCTGGAGTACGAAATATCTTCAATTTTGGCGAGTTCTTAAAGATCGGAGTCGGTGATCAATGCCTGGGCAAACGTTAGCAGTTTGGCGCGTTGAGCTTGCTCAAGTTGCTCCCCAGCGAACAGAAGCTTGACCCATTTGGCCGTGTAGTCACTTTTGTAGCCACAATCTGAGATCACCCCAATTTTCCCCGGGCTCTGCTCAAGTTTCTGAGTCCTTAAGGGGGTGTTTTTTCGATTATCCTCGGGAATCCAGAAGCTTCAGTTGCCTGTTTCCCGAGGTTTTTTTGTACGGTGATTTCGTCTGATTCTTTGAAATCAGCTTTGCGATACCCACAGATCGTTTTCAAAATAGCCGGGCCATTTCAACCTAGTCGAGCTTTTTTTAACATTGCAGGAAGTCGGTGCCGGTGGTTCAGCGCGGGGTCAGCAAACTGATTCTGCCGTTACGTGCGGTATCAGGCCCCAGTGTTGACGAACCATTGAAGGCCAGCCGATTCAAAAATCGACTCCAGACGTTGCCGAAAATGGACTTAGCTATCTCGACTGCCCTTGAGGGATTCGCTTCGGGTGGTCTCAAAATTGCATTCCCAGCACATGCCTAATTGGACACTGTCAGAAACTTGCTGAGCGATGCAACCGTCCGTGCGGCCGTGCGGCCGTGCGGCCGTGCGTGCGGCCGATGCCCGACCGGATGATATTCTTGTTCATCGAATCTGCCTATGGGTTGAACCGATCTGGACCAGTGTAGGAGTCACAACGCTGCTTGGTGGCGATGACTTGGCAGTTGCCGTTGTAGAATTTGAGGATCGCGAATCGGGTTTGATCGGGAGATGACTTTCACCAAGCTCGCTTTCCCAATTCATATCTGCCGCATGCAGTACTACCGTCAGACTCGACCCCATCATCAGCAACACCGCAACGACCGGATGCAGCCAGCCAGCCGCCGCGATCAACATCCCGATGGTGTTGTAGATAATTGCGAAAACGAGTGCACGCCGTAGCCGAGCCACACTTCGTCGCGCGATCTGAATAGCGGCAGGGATGTTGCGAAGATCATGACCATGCCAAGAAATATCTGACGCCTCCACGGCAATCGCTGATCCATCGGCCACGCTGATCGACGCATCCGCTTGACTCATCGCCGCAGCGTCGTTCACTCCATCGCCAATGAACAACACGCGACGTCCTTGGCGACGCAATGCACTGACCGCTGCGACCTTATCGTCGGGAGTCATACCAGACATGGTGGATTCAATTCCCAGGCGGTGAACCCGTTCTCCTTGATCGCCTGAGAAGACCTTTATCGCGAGCCCCAGCGCTTTGATTTGCTTGACACCCTCGTCGAGCGTGTTGATCGCCGCTTCGGCCACGATGGCTGCCGCTTCCAAATCTCCGTCGACTCGAATCGCAACGGCTTGTTGACCGGACTTCAGCGTTTGTTCAATGACCGTTAACAACTCGCCGTCACAGCACGGCCGATGCAATTCGCTCAGGCGTCCCACTTCGATATTGTGCCACTGTCTGTCAAGTTCAACTCGTCCACGTACGCCGACGGCCGGAATCGCTGCGGTAGATTCGACTTTCAAAGTCGACTGTCCGCTCGCCAAGAACACGCTGGCGATCGGATGATGCGAATGCGACTCAATGGAACTTGCCAACGACAACAGTTGTTCGCGTGAATACGCTGAACTGGATCGGATCAACACATCGACAAGTTGGGGTTCCAACACGGTCAACGTTCCGGTCTTGTCGAACACCACTGTATCCACGCTCGCCAGTCGTTCAATCACATCGGCTCGGGCGACGACGAGCGACCGTGAGGCCAATCGCGAAAGCGTGACCCAAATGGAGACAGGCGTCGCGAAGCCGAACGCACAGGGACAGGCGACCAAGAGCGTCGACAACGCAATCATTAACGCCGTCGAAACGTCCGTGCGCCATAGCCAAAACGCCAGTGTCGCAATCGCCAAGGTGGCCACCGTGGGCGTGAACCAGCGGGCGATTCGGTCCGCCTGTGTTTGCCACTGACTGGGTGCCAGCCGCGCCGCATCGACGATCGACGTGATGCGGTCAATCAGACGATCGCTTCCGTCCGCAGTCGCGCGGAGCGTCAGCGGGGCATCGACCAACACCGAGGAGGCAAAGACTTTGTCGCTGACCGCCACCGATCGAACGTGCGGTTCACCCGTGATCGTTGACTCTCGGACAAACGCCATCCCTTGTGACACTTCTCCGTCAACGGGAATCATGGCTCCGGCGGGCACCTGAACTTCGTCACCTCGGCGGACATCCGAAATCACTCGTAGCGTCCACTGTCCATCAGCGCCCAGCACTCGGCAACGATGCGTCGTGGGCGACCAAGCATCAAGGCTGGTCCAAACGCTGCTTTGTGTCCGACGCTTCACCCAAGCTCCTAGGCAATAGATTACCAGCAAGATGCTGAAGACCTCGAAGTACACCGCCCCCGTGCCTCGCGCGTAGGCAATCATGGAAAAGCCCATCGCCCCGATGCAGCCCAAGAGAAACAGCAAGTCGACGGATACGGAGCGACGTCGGACATTCGACACGATATTGCGAATCAGTTGCGGGGCAAGCAAACTTGCCACAATTAGAGTTGAAACCAACAACCCCGTTTGAAAGATGCCGCGAACATCGCTAGACATTTCGCTGAGGTTGAACACGAGTGTCGCGACGGTGGAATTGCCGGCGATAAAGCCAGCGATCACAAGTAGAACAACATCGAGTGATTGTCGACGGTCGGCCTTGGTCGATCGTTCGCCATGTGCGGAACCCTTGGCTGTAGTTTCAGGGTTAGTCAGTTCGTTCGAGCAACAACTCACCGGGGTGTCTCCTCTGCAGCGTCGGATGTCTTACCTGGCTCTGGTGCGTTGGATTGTTCGGAAGCCATCGGTTGCTCCAACGACTCAAGCTCGGCGGCCGAGTAGGCTCCTGCTTTGCTTGCCGTCGCCGCCCGCACGCTCGCCAACGTTGCCTCGGCAACCGGCGATGCCTTGTTGTCCCAAGCACTGCGAATGTATGTCAGCACTGCGGCGATATCACGATCGCTCAGCTGTTGCCACGCTGGCATCTGAGCGTTGTAGGTGGCACCGCGAACTTCGATCGGCCCGTTCAAGCCGTTGAGTAGAATCCTGGCAAGAATGCGATCGTCACCCAGCACCCAACGCGACTGATTCAGGGGCGGGAACTGGCCCGCCACCCCCTCGCCGCTCGCTTGATGGCACGCGATGCAGTTATTGTAGATTCGCTTGCCCAGCAGGAGCGGGTCAATTTGACGTTCCGTTTTTTCGCCGGTCTGGGAAAGGTCCATCACTCGAAACGCATCCGGACCGTCATAAACGTTTGCCTGAAAGTTCCCGTCGTATTCGCTGAGGTACCAACCGGCCCACATCGCCAGGGCGATAAAGAACAGAAACAACGTGATCGGAACTCGCTGCTGCCCCTCGGACGGCTCGAATTGCTCTCGCAGAACTTGGCGGTGAATCTCCTGGATATCAGGTGAGTTTTGCTCTGGCTGCTCGTACGCCGAGAACTCACGCTCTTGATCGGTGGCTAGTTTCTTGTCGCTCGAATCGCTCATTGCACGTCCTCCACATCGAAAAGTTGCTTCAGCGATTTCAAGTAAGAAACCAAATTCATCGCTTCTTGGTTGGGGACGATCCAAGTCGGCTCGGTCGCATACGAGTCGGGTAATTTAATTGCGGAGAAACCCCGCGGCGGGTCAGGTTTTTCGCCCACCGTCGTTTCGTACAAAAACTTGAACGGCGGCATCACGCTGCCAGGGGATGTTATCTGCGGATCGTACAAGTGCAAGTAATGCCACTCGTCGCTGGGTTGACGCACGCCGATGTTGGCTAGGTCCGGCCCAGTTCGCATCGTGCCCAAATAAGGCGGGTTCTGCAAAATATAGTCGCGTGGCACGGACCTGCGTTGGCCCCAGCCACGGTCAATGTCGGCGCCGAAACCTTCCGGGCGGACTTGTTGCGAATGACAATAGATGCAGCCCATCGCACGATAGACTTCCTTGCCGGGAGCCTCGTTGTATTCGTCCAACGGCATCGGGTAGACCACTGTCGATCCGTCAGCGACAGTCAACTCTTTAGGTTGCATCTGTTCAAATTGCATGTCGGGAATCAGAACCAACCCAAACAACGATGCCATCACAGTCGCCAGAACGCCCGCCATGATGAGAGAAATGCGGTTCATCAGTTCGCTCCTTGTTGAAGGGTTGTGGTTTGGGACGCGGCAGCTGCCGCTGCGACTGCGGCTTCTTTGCGGGAAATGAACAGCGTCGGTTCGACCAACCATTCCCCTTCACGCCGCAACATTTTCCAAACCAAGATGGCGAATGCGAAGTGACCAATCGTCATCAGAGTGCCGGCAATCGAACGCGACCAGAGGTAGGGAATCATGCGTCCGACAATGTCCATGAATGGAATGTCAGGATTGTTCATCCACGTTCCCTGCATCCATCCACCGACACTAAGACCGACCCAGTACATGGCGATTCCGATTCCGCAGCACCAAAAATGCACCTTGATCAATCGGCTGCTGATCCACTCACGCTCGACCAATCGCGGCATGACATAGTACATCGAGCCGAACGCGATCATCGTGTAGAACGAGTAGACGCCCAAGTGTGCGTGAGCGATCGTGTAGTGTGTGAAGTGACCTGTCTCGTTGACCGTCCGCAGTGCCGTTAACGATCCTTGGACGCTGACCAGTGTGTATGACATCGCACCGAAGACAACGAACCGCAACGTTGGACTGACTCGCAGTTTTGAAAAGTTGCCCACCATCGTAAGGTGATGATTGACCGCGACCGTGATCACCGGCACGAACATCATCATGCTGCCGACGGTTCCCACGGTGACCAACCACGCGGGCAATGGACCGCCAATCAAATGGTGAGTTCCCGCCCAGTTGTAAAACAACGCCAAGGTCCAAAACCCAATGATCGACAGGTAGTAACTGTGAATCGGGCGACCCAGCACCTTAGGAATAAAGTAGTACGCCGAAGCCAGTCCAATCGGTGTCAGCCAAAGTCCGAGCACATTGTGTGCGAACCACCAATTCGCCGTGCCCTTGGCAACACCAACCGCGGCTGGCGAGTGAATCAGAATCGTGGCGCCGATATAAAGAAATGGAAACCAAATCGTCGCGCCGAACAAATACCACTGCGAAACGTAAAGGTGTTTTTCTCGACGCTCGCGAAGCATCTTGATGGTCAGCGCAATCAGAATTGCAAACATGGCTCCCAGCGGAATCGATATCCACCACGGAAACTCAAGCCATTCGATACTGGTTCCGTTGCCGATCAGAATTTGGAACGTCCCAAGGGCAACCATCACGTTCCAGTAAATGCCCGCGAAGATCATGATTTCTCGCCAGGGCAATGGGATCTTGCACAGCCGAGCCATCAACCACAGCAACGTGCCCACGCCAGACATCGACGCCCAGCCGTAGATCATGGTGTTGAGATGAGCGGGACGAATGCGGCCAAACGTCAGCCACGCGGCATCCGCCAAGAACCAAGGCGTGTGCAATTTGATCGACGCGATCAACGCCAGCACAGAACCCAGCACTAGCCAAAACACGCTGCTGGCATACCAGAACAGCACGACCTCGCGACACGAGCGATCTATTTCTGCGCGGACCCCGACGTCCATGGTGTCAAAATTCTTTTGAGGGCTGCCCGGTGACTCTGATTGGTTCATTTGGATGAGGTGCTTCTTGAGAGACTGGAAAGGTGGTTTGGAGAGCTTTATTCGCCTGGAAACGAATCGGTGATCTCGCCGATAGGTTCGTCATCATCAAAAATACTAGTTGCGCCCTTTTGAAACTCGCCAAGCTGCCCTGAACGGATCGCCCAGATTAGTGCCGAGACCGAGCTGATTCCCAGCATCGCAATCACGGCCCAGATGTAGATCAATGTGGTGGTCATGAAAATTACCGAGTCACCTGTTCGTATTTGGCGGGGACCTTATAGCGATCACTATAAGTGTGAACTCGGTTGGTCGATTTCCCTTCAAGCGTGACTAGCGGAAGGCCCGCGTCAACCCACTTCAGGATGCTTCCCTCGTAGTTCTTTACTTTCACACCTTTGCCGGCGAGTTTTTTGGCATAGTCGCCGCTGCGCTCTCCGACTGTGCAGTAAAGAATTACCAGCTTACCACGATACTTGACTTTATTCTTCTCATACATAGTTTTAGTAATCGCACCAGGAATCACCGAGACCTTGATTTCCTTTTCCGAACGCACGTCGACCAACACAAAGTCGGACTCAGGAACTGGCGATTCTTCTTGCTTCGCTTGGTCAACTTGTTGCTTATGTTCGGTTAGCAGTCTATGGACAGCTTGCGTGTCGATGATTTCGACCTTGACGGTCCCACCAAAAAATTCACCAAACTGCGCTGATGCACTCTGGCATTGGATAAACAATACCGAGAGAAATCCGACGACCGGTAGAAATAGTTTTACGAGTTGAAACATTCGGTTGACCATCAATTGGGAAGGGGTGAAAAAACAGTGGAGGCAGATCGTCGCAGTTGCGGTGCTGGGTCAACGGGACGGTCTTTCGATCCAAAACCAACCACGCAGTTCACCTTCTTGGAAGCCGGTAGCTTGGTCGTTGGGATACAGCATGGTCAGTTGCTGGGTAATCGCAGGTGCGATCTGATCCTTGGGACCATGACACATCAAACATTGAGCTTGCAACTGGATCGGCAACAAGGCCGCGGCATGGCCATTAGACAGCGAAACGAACTCAGGCGTGTCGACATCGCCTTGGGTCAAGACGGCGGTTGATTATTTAAGTTGCGCAATCGGACGCCGGTTCGGCCGATCTTCAATCCGTGGTCGTTGCTGACGTCCGCGGCGATTTGAGTCGCTTCCTGCTGGCATACCGCGATCGCTGCGGCCGGACCTGGGCTGGCCATCGCTTCCATCAATCGACCGGATAGCTTTTCAAACAACGCATCTTTTGCCGCCAGCATCGCTTGTTTCTGTTCGCTGGTTGGCATTTCGCCGTCGACGATCAATGGGGTTTCGGACTCGCTATTGGATGCTTCGTCCGCAACCGGCGGGACTGACTCTTGACATCCCGTGGTAACGATCAAGGCCGCGACCGCAACCAAAGTGACCCAGGACTGAAACGGCGATCGTAATCTCATCTGATTTCTCCTCGTTCAATAACACAGCCCAGTTCATGCATTCCCGTCGGATGCTCGATCCGAACCGGGCCCTCGGACCAATACCAATCAGGCTGAGAGAAGAGTTCTCGCATCGCAGGCATCTGACATGAAAACGGTGGCGCGTGATCTTGCCCACTTTGCATAAACAAGGCTAACAGTTTTCCGGACGGCCGCAGCCAGCATGCGAGCAATTGTTGGTAGGTTTTCCATTGACTTGGGTCGATTGCGCACAAACAAGTTTGTTCGTAAATCGCATCAAACGGTTCGGCCCCACAGAACGCGAACAAGTCTGCTTGGACGACATCGGCCTGCAAACCACGGCTTTGCAGTTCGTCTTGCAGATGTTCAACCGCGGATTTAGCAAAGTCGATTGCGGTGACCTCAAAACCGGCCTTTGCCAACGCCACGGCTTCATGCCCCCGTCCACAACCGGGCACCAAGATTCGGCACGGCTCAAGCTGCCCTTGTTCCAACCAACGCAACAGCATAGGGTTCGCTTCGCCTCGATCCCAACCCGTTTTGCCCGCAGCGTACCGCCCCTGCCAGCCTTCCTGTGACAAGTCACTTTTCACCGCACAACACGCTTGGCATTTAGGGCGTGTTTCCTGATTCAACCCGACCATTTCAATTTCCCCGTGGAAGGTAAACGTAGCCGTCCGCCTATAAGTTGGCAACCGCCGTGAGAGCCGAGACAGCTGTTTCGATAAAGACTACGACATCTTCAGGTGGCGAGCCCTTGGAAACGAGTGTCTGGCCACAGACGTACATCTGGACGTTTGCAGCGTGCAACGGTTGCAACATTTGCAACAGTTTGATGTTCGGATTGTCTTTCGTGCCAAAGGCTTTTGCATAAGCATCTGAGTTCAAAACCACGAGTGTCGCATCAGCGTGAAAGACGACCGCGATTTGCACGTCGGCCAGTTCGGCACCACCGCTGGCGTAAATGTTCACGTACTTGGTGACTTTTTCGAGCGCGATGTTGACTTCAGTAGGATCACCACCGCGAGTGAGGTCGATCACGAACTTGGTTACACTTCGACGTTGCATCGCAGCGTTAGCACAACCGCATAACCGCGCAACCGCACAACCGCACCGTGTCCCGCAATGACCGGATAAAACGGCTTACTTTTGATCACAGGTTTGCCCGATGGAACCGCATGGTTTTTCATCGCTTCGGCAAAGCCACGCTCAACAAAACCAGAGACAGCTTTGGCGTGCGCCTGGATCAGCTTGGCCACGTAGGGGTCGTCGGAGGTTTCGGTGACCTTAACACCCGTCTTAGTATTTTCGTAAACCATCTTGATTTTGTCGGTGTGTTTGAACAGTTCTGCGAACCGCGAGTCTGGCATGACCAGCAACTTTTCTCGCGACTCGATCTTTCCACCGAAACAGTACGGCGAACCACAGTTGGCAAACCACAGTTGGCGAACCAAGGATAACGCCCGCGATCAAGAACAAGGATCACCGCCGTCTCGTCCAGTCGCCTCGCACTCGCCGTCGCGGAGGCTCCACCGACGACGCCTCCAATCATGAAAATCTTCGTCGCTTCACTTCCTTTACGATATACATTCAAGTTGTGTCCAAGTGACGTTCCCATGGATTCACACTTCAAATGAGTGTTCGCCGATGCGAAATGCTCAGGCGTCAGCTGATTCTCAGCCGGGTGCCGGCGCAGCCATATGTTTTGCGATGTACGCAGGCTCGCCCATCCGCTTCAACAGATCAAGCTGCAGTTCTAGCCAACTCATATGCTGCTCTTCGTCCAAGGCGATTCGTTCAAAGAGTTGTCGTCCACCGATATCACTTTCCTCCATCGCTTGGATCGAAGCGATGGTGTAGAACGCGATCGCTTCCTGCTCGCCAGCGAGATCAATCGTAAACATCTCTTGAAGTGTCGCCGCGCGTTTTGGCAGCTTGGCATGTTCGACTCGAGGCTCTCCCTTAAGAAACAACAATCGAACTAAGAAGGCTTCCGAGTGTCCCATTTCCTCCAGCATCTCTTCGCGCATCTTGGCCGCCAGCAAGTCCATTCCCCAACCATCGAGGACGCATGCATGCAATTGATACTGATGCATAGCCGTCAGTTCCATCGAAAGGGCGGTTTGCAAATTCTGTTTGGTTTTAGTTTTACTCATGAATTTTACTCGCTTTGTTTTAGTGCCAAAAATCTCAATCAGTTGTTGCAACTTGAATCAATCTCGGTCCCGCGTTCTGTGGTGATGTGGTGATGTGGTGATGTGGTGATGTGGTGATGTGGTGATGTGGTGATGCGGTGATGTGGTGATGCGGTGATGCGGTGATGCGGTGCCCATGCGAAGCCGGCAGACCGAACTTTTTCAAAATGAACCTACTCACAACACTTCTTAGGTCGCTCAAATCTAAACGCCTCAACCCATTGGCCACTCAAGTCAAACTTTGCCAACAGTGAACAAGCGTCACCAGTCACCACTGGGCACCTTATCCGTCAATTGCTTTAAGTCAAGCGATTGCATTCCAACACGCTTACGCAAGTTATCCATAGACCGCTAAACGTCAAAAGCTAGTTACATCGCCATGCGGTACGGTGTCTTGCGGTACGGTGTCTTGCGGTACGGTGTCTTGCGGTACGGTGTCTTGCGGTACGGTGTCTTGCGGTACGGTGTCTTGCGGCAATCGTTGCACGATTCGCAAACGTACCGCTTGGGCCAGCACGTTCTTGGCCAGAACCGTGTCGGTCAGAACGATTAAGCACCAGGCATTCTCAGCCAAGTCCTTGATCTTTCTTGCAGGCACACTTTCCTTGGTACTTCAATAATCAGTATATGGAATCTATCGAGGTGTCAATCATTCTTTTTGAAGATTTTTTGGACGGGCCGCCCTTGGTTGGAGTAACACGGTAAGCAGAGGCGATTCAATTCAACAAAAGTTGATCCATAGCTTGCTCGACGGTTGCTTTGCACTTCAAACGCTCAATCTTTTTGGCATTAGAACCTGCTGGTGCTTCGCCAATCTGCCTGTGCTGGGGAACCGCAATTCCTGGACCAACCTCTGCAACCCATTACGATTTATGTTGGCTCACTTTGAGGTCTTAGCATTCATCGATATGGAAGAATCCGCCACTAAAAAATGGCTGGGTACTCGATTGGATTAGGCCGTGCTAGTTGCAAAATTATTAGCGTGGATTGGTGGCAAACATGGTCTGGCTGGTTGGACAGAACCATCAGAATACACCAGTGCCAATACTGCGGGCATTTGCTCCCGAAATCCCTTCCCGACTCGTGGACTACTGGAACCAGGAATCGTCTTGAGCGACCTGAGGTGTCATGGGAAAGGCGTAGTGGAACTCACGACACTACAGGGGAAACCGGTGATTCCAATAGAAGACTACGGTCTGTCACTTATTAAAAACGTATGGCCGCGTTTCGTGGTTCGGATCGACATTCTAGCCCAGCGCAGGAAAGCATTCAGGAGACAAAGATCATGGACCCAAACGCAATTCATGCTGGCGTTGGCAAAAGAAAGCAGGGTGGCGCCGTTGACTTAACGACCTCCTATTTGGGATTCGAATTGACTTCGCCCCTAATTGCAGGGGCGTCTCCACTTAATCTCGATTTCGAAGCTACCCGACAAATGGTGGAAGCAGGGGTCGGTGCGATTGTCCTTCCATCGATTTTGCAAGAGCAGTTAATCTATCGCTCGCTGGTTCGATCAAATCCCGAAACCGCAATTAAGCAATCTGGCTATGCTCCCCAACAAGATCGTTATAACGGCGGTCCCCAGGAATATTTAAAGACCATCCAAAGGATGAAGGCGGAATACTCTGTACCGATCGTCGCAAGTCTAAATGCCGCGATCACGGGCTCTTGGTTGGACTATGCTGTCGAAATACAGGATAGTGGAGCGGATGCGTTGGAGCTGAACTGGCAAAGTGGAAGATGCGACCCCAGCGAAACAGGCGAGAACGTTGAACTTCGCCTGCTGGAATGGGTTTCGCAGATTCGGTCAAGAGTGACGATACCTATTGCCTTCAAAATGAACCCTCGATTCACCAACCCGGCCTCTACCGCATTGCGTTTACAAAACGTGGGAGTCAACAGCTTGGTACTGTTTGCACATCACCCGCATTGGGATGTCGACAATTACAGAATGCACTGGACAATTGGCTGGGAACTGACCCCCATTGGCACTCTGGGCAGAACGTTGGAAGGACTTGTCGAAACACATACCAGCGGCCTACACATTCCTTTGGCCGCAAGCGGAGGCGTGCGCACGGGCGACGATGTCATCAAAACTATGTTTGCCGGAGCAGATGTGGCGATGGCTGTTTCCGAAATTTATCGCCAAGGCCCATCTGTCATCAGAGAGATGATCGCGGGACTTACCCGATTTCTAGAAACCAATCACCACGGTACGCTCAAGTCATTTCTACAATCGCGGCCTACGGCGGACGAGCATCCAAGTTACACGATGCGATCCGAAATCGTCGACCCTCTAACCTCTTCGACAAACTACCATGATCCTACGCCGACGCCGGTTCAACTAAAAGGCGACAGCTTCGGACATCCTTCACATTAGATTCTCTTGGGTGATTTGCGGATCACTGCTTTATCTGTTTACGCCTGTCCCAAAAGCCGAACCAACCCAAGCACTTGCTGCCCAACACTCCGCGTGATTCCAGCCCTAGAAGATTACCCCATGGGCTTTTCCTAAAATCTACAATGTCGCACTTGTATCAACGCGTCAGCATAGTTCGCATAGAAAAACCTTCCTCCGGCAGAAACTCGGAGCCTACCAAGTCGTTGGACTCAATAGCAATTTTTTAGCGAGGCCTAACCAATGGATGCGATGCCTGTGAACGATCAAACTCGCGCTGTTCACCCGATCTACAATTTACTTCCTACCGAAATCGAAGGTTTCGATTCTTTAGCCGAGCTAGCTCTAAATTTGCGATGCTCGTGGAACCATGCGACCGACCAAGTGTGGCGGCATCTTGATGCCAAAATGTGGGAAATCACGCATAACCCTTGGGCCGTACTGCAGACGGTGTCTCGCGACAGGATCGAACAGGTTTTGTCAGATCCTGTGTTTCGTAAACAAGTTGATGAACTTGTGGAAACCAGACGCGAAGCAGCACAGGCACCTGCGTGGTTTCAGCAAACGCACCCAGACTCTCCGCTAAGCTGTGTTGCCTATTTCAGCATGGAATTCATGTTAAGCGAAGCGTTGCCGATTTACTCGGGCGGGTTGGGCAATGTCGCCGGCGATCAACTGAAGTCCTACAGCGATTTGGGGATTCCAGTGGTTGGCGTTGGCCTGTTGTACCAGCAAGGCTACTTTCGACAAGTGATCGACAAGGACGGCGCGCAACAAGCTTTGTATCCGTACAACGATCCTGGGCAGCTACCGATCACGCCACTGAGGCAGGATAACGGCGAGTGGTTGCGGCTGGAGATCGAGTTGCCGGGTTACTCCGTTTGGTTGCGTGCTTGGCAAGCTCAGGTCGGTCGCACGAAGTTGTACCTGCTGGACAGCAACGATGCGGCGAACATCCCAGCGCACCGAGGGATCACCAGCGAGCTTTACGGTGGCGGGCCAGAACTGCGGCTCAAGCAAGAGCTACTGTTGGGCATCGGCGGCTGGCGATTGCTCATGGCGATGGGCCTCAAGCCCGATGTCTGCCATCTGAATGAAGGGCACGCGGCATTCGCGACGGTCGAGCGTGCTCGCGACTTGATGCAACAGACCGGTCAGTCCTTCGATGTCGCGATGGCGATCACACGCGCCGGGAACTTGTTCACGACGCACACCGCCGTGGCAGCTGGCTTTGATCGCTTCGCTCCGGATCTCATCAAGCATTACCTTGGCCGTTACGTTCAGAAACAGTTGGGAATATCACTCCACGATTTCCTCGCACTAGGACGACAGAATCGCAACGACTCGTCGGAGAGTTTCAACATGGCATACCTAGCCATTCGCGGCAGCGGCGCGGTCAACGGCGTGAGTCGCTTACACGGGAAAGTCAGTCGGAATTTATTTGAGCCGCTTTTTCCTCATTGGCCCGAGGACGATGTGCCGGTTGGCCACGTAACCAACGGAGTCCACATGCCCAGCTGGGATTCGGCGGCGGCCGACAAACTGTGGACGCAGGCCTGCGGCAAGGATCGCTGGCTGGGAACGATGGAAAACCTGGAGAGGGATATTCGCGACGTGTCCGATGCGAGTTTGTGGCAATTACGCACCGCCGCCAGCCAGTCGCTGGTGGACTACGCGCGCCAGCGTTTGACGCGGCAACTGGCAGCTTCGGGTGCGTCCGCTGAAGACGTTGACGCGGCGGCACAACTGTTTGATCCTCACACGTTAACGCTGGGCTTCGCGCGTCGGTTCGCAACTTACAAACGACCGAACCTGCTGCTGCATGATCGCGAACGATTGCTCAGGCTGTTATCTAATGTCGATCGGCCGGTGCAGCTGATTATTGCCGGCAAGGCACACCCGGCAGACCAAGCGGGCCAGGCACTGATTCGCGAGTGGATTGCATTCATCCGCCAGCCTGAAATTCGCCCGCACGTGATCTTCTTGAGCGATTACGACATGCTGTTGACCGAACATCTAGTGGAAGGTGTGGACGTGTGGATGAACACACCGCGCCGGCCGTGGGAAGCCAGCGGCACCAGCGGGATGAAGGTGCTGGTCAATGGAGGCATCAATCTATCGGAACTGGATGGCTGGTGGGCAGAAGCCTACACGCCCGAAGTGGGTTGGGCGCTGGGGGACGGACGCGAACATGGCGATGATCCTGCTTGGGATGCGGCCGAAGCCAATACGCTCTACGATCTGCTGGAACAGGAAGTTGTTCCAGAGTTTTACAATCGAGACGCCAGCGGCATTCCCACCGCCTGGGTCAAACGCATGCGAGAAAGTATGGCGCAGTTAACGCCACGCTTCTCTGCCAATCGCACGGTTCGCGAATATACCGAACAACATTACCTACCCGCTGCCGCAGCTTACCAAACGCGTTCAGCAAACAACGGCACGCTGGGCAAACAAATCATCGATTGGCAACAAGCGGTCGATCGAGAATGGGACTCGTTGCGCTTCGGTGAAGTTCGAGTCCAAAGCAACCCCGAACACCACGTGTTCGAAGTTGACTTCTTTCTGAATAATTTAGATGCTGACGCGGTGCGCATCGAATTGTTTGCAAACGGCATCGATGGCGGCGATCCCGTGCGTGAAATGATGAAATATGTCGGACCGAAGACTGAGGCGTCCGACTGGTATACGTATCAAGCAACCATCTGGGCTGCACGACCACCGAGTGACTTTACAGCGCGTGCGATCCCACAGCACACCGGAGTATCGGTTCCACTTGAATGCACTCGAATCCTGTGGCAACGATGATCTGGTGGAAGTCGCATTGCTCTGCAACAAGTCAAGTTCTGGATAGTGGTCAAGGCTGTAGCGACTTCCGCCACAGCGGATGGGTGGAAGGAACGATTTGGGATTGCGTCCATGGGATTACCATGACTGCGTATTCAAAGTGCAAATGCTTTGCATACGTCGAGGATCAAATGAATCTTGCCTGGAACGAAAAGGATGCGTGATTTTAAAAGGAATCCACTATGAAGAGGCTAACCTCATGTGCGGCCCTGGCCCTGCTATGCAGTACTCTTTCAGCAACGATCGTCACCGCCCAGTCGACAGCAGCGAAGACTGCGGCTGACTCGAAATCCAAATCGGTGGACTTGTGCATCGCCCCCGCTGGCGGCCCCATCGCGACCGGACAAACAGAAACCACCACAACCGCACGCACTGCAGCACGCACTGCGACCGCACTGCAGCACGCACTGCGACCGCTCCCACGGCGCGTGTTGGCAAACCAGCACCCGACTTCGAAGCCAACGCCTTCGTTGACGGAGGATTCCGGCCAATCAAATTGTCGGACTACCAGGGCAAGTGGGTCGCGATGTGTTTTTACCCAGACGACTTCACGTTCGTTTGCCCGACCGAACTGGCGGCCGTGTCTGCTCGCTACCAAGAGATCGAACAACTGGGTGTTCGGATCATCTCGTTCAGTAAGGACAGTCGCTTCCGCCACAAGATTTGGAACGCGACTGAATTGTCCAAGATGATTCCAGGCGGCTTGCCGTTTGCCAAGTGGACCGATCCAGCGGGCCGCATCAGCCAAGTCTACGGACTTTACGGAGTCTACGACGAAGATGCCAGCGTTGACAATCGAAGTCGTTTTATTATCGACCCGGATGATGTGGTTCAAGCGATTGAAATCTTGATGCCATCGGTTGGCAGAAATGTCGACGAACTGATTCCCAGTTGCAGGCGTTCCAAAATGTGCAAGCCACCGGCGAAGTCACACCCGCAGGTTGGAAACCAGACATGCCAACGCTCACCCCCTGACCGGAAATGGCTGGCAAGGTTGGGAAAAACTGGCAACCAGCTGGCATCACACGAAAACTCATACCAAAACTCATACCAAAACTCATACCAAAACTCATACCAAAACTCACGACAAAACTCACGACAAAACGCGAATAGGAAATCACTCATGCGGTTCCGAATCATCATTGCGATGATCGCGATCGCAACGACGGTGTTGCTTGCCAAGACTGTCGAATTTATTAAGCCCGCAGCATCTAGCGAAATTGAATTGCAAGACGCCGAAGCAGCCAAACACAACACTGAAGGGGCGAACTACCAGATGATCGACACCTACAAGTTTCCCGGCTTCAAGATCGTTCAATACGAACTGTCGGTCCTTTCGCATTTCTCGTACCTTCTGATCAGCGACAATGAATGCTTTGTCGTGGATCCGGGCCGAGATATTGATGTCTATTTGGCCGGCGGTAAACAACAAGGCATAACCATCAAAGGCATCTACCTAACGCACTCTCATACCGACTTTGTTGTCGGCCACATGGAACTGGCCAGTCGCTTGGACGTGCCGATCTACGTCAGTGCCCAATCAGGGGCTGAGTACAAACACCAGTCGATCCAGGACGGCGACACCGTTGAGATCGGGCAAGCCATCATCAAGTTTCTTGATGCACCGGGGCACACTCCCGATGGAACGCTCGCGTCGGTTTCCCACAAGCAAGAACCTGCCAAGCCACTGGTGCTGTTGAGCGGCGATACGCTGTTCATCGGCAGCGCTGGACGTCCCAACCTCTTCGGTGGTGACATAGCTGCCTCGACACTCGCCTCGATGATGTTCGATAATTGGTACGCCAAGTTGGCGAAGCTAAGCGGCGAAGTGCAGATTCTGCCTGCACATGGTGCCGGTTCGCTTTGCGGTGCACACTTAAGCGACAAATCGACGTCAACCATTGGAGCACAACGCACGGCGAACTCATCCCTTCACTACAAAGATCGCGGTGAATTTATGGCCAACATCCTGGAAGGGTTACCTCAAGCGTCACAGTATTTTGGTCACAACGCGGCGCTCAATCGCACAGGTCCGCCACTGATTGATTGGCACCCCAAGGAATTGCCTTTCGTGGAACCCGTCGACGCATTGTCCGATATCAAACAATACTACGTCGCCGATATTCGAGACGCCGATGCCTACGCAGCAGGCCATATTCCCAACTCGGTTAACATAGGTATCCGCGAGCGTTTCGAGACCTGGATCGGCAGCATGGTGCCCGGGGATGCAAAACTGATCGTTTGTGGCGACAACGATGACCAACTGCGAGAAGCGGTTCGTCGACGCCATCGCGTCGGCGACCAACCCGATTGCATCAAACTGGACACCTGGAACACAGCCTCACTGTCTTTGGCCCAGAATAAAACGGCCAATCCGAGCGAATTCTACGCGGCAATGCCAACCAATGGATCGCCTTTGATCGTCGATGTGCGATTGCCTGCCCAGTGGATGGCACTGCGAGTTGGCGCGACGGTGAATCTTCCGCTTAACGAGTTAGCCAAAAAGTCCGTCCTACTTGATCGCCAGCAAAAGATCGTGACCGTCTGCAATAGCGTCTATCGTTCCAGCATGGCGGTCGGCGTTCTCCAGCGTGAAGGATTCGCCAACGGTAGCAACATGAAAGGCGGAAGCCAAGCAGCAGGGAGTCACGGCCACCGTTTCCAAACGTGACGTCCATCTGGCGGATCGGCTCTCAGCAGTCGAACTCAAGCAAATGATCATGGACATTCCCGCCGCGATTGAGTTAATCGATGTGCGACCAGCCGAACATTTCACCGACTACAACATTCCCGGTTCGCGAAATGTTGATCTTGCAGACATCTTGGACAATCCCAGCTTTTTAACGGGAGTTGGGCCCTTGGTGATCGTAGATCGCGACGGTTCGATTGCAATGATGGTGGCAGGCATTCTATCGCAAAATACGCAGCGAAACGTGAAAGCACTGTACGGCGGGGTTCAAGCCTACTGGAATGAATCTAACATCGGATTGTCCGCTCAGGCGATGGCGAGTCCCAATCAAGGGAGTCCCCGTTGGGTGAGTCCCAACGCAGCGAGTCTACGTCCATCCGCGCCAGCAACTGCAACCCCTGTCTCGCCTGAACCCACAGTAACTCCGAAACGAAAAAGTGCAGGCTGCTAACCATGAGTACCCAAACCAATGGAACGGAAAATAGCGAACAAACCATCGAACGAACGCGGGTCATTATTACCGAAGACCGCTACCCAGGAACTCGTGAAATGCACCGGCACGATTCCAGTCGCCTACCGCAACCTTATTGGAATCCGTATCTCAGCGGCGTCCTGCTGGCTTTGGTTCTTTTGACATCGTACGCCGTGCTTGGCACCGGACTGGGTGCGTCTTCTGCTCCTTCGCCTCTGACTGCTCAACTTGAATTATGGATCGCACCCGCTCGCGTTGCGGCGTCCGAATACTTTGGGCCGTGGGGAGACCAACCGCTTCTTTACTACCTGGTGTTTATGTTTGTTGGCACGTTCTTGGGTGGATTGTTTTCGGCCATGCTGGCCAGAAGAGCTCAACTGCAGGTTGAACCAGGCCGCGGCGTTAGCGTCGGCAAGCCGCTGATCTTTGCCTTGGTCGGCGGCGTTATCGTGGGCTACGCCAGTCGCATCGCGCGTGGTTGCACATCGGGGCAAGCACTCGGCAGTGGTGCCTTATTGCTATCGGGCAGCCTTGTTTTCCTCACCTGTCTATTTGTCGCTGGTTACGCCTCGGCATTTCTGTTTCGGAACCAGTGGAATGATTGAACCATTTTATGGAGCGAATCTACTGGGAAGTCCGCTGGCGTGGTTCGCGGCCCTGTTGATCGGAGTCGGTTTTGTGATGAGTGGTTGGTGCCCGAGCACCGGAGCGGTGGGACTGGCCAGCAGCAAACTAGATGCGTTGGTTTTCCTAGGCGGCATCATCCTGGGAGTCGTCGCTTTCAACGAAATGTTTGCCTGGATCAAACCGCTTTACCACTGGGGATTGCAGGCAGAACCTTCGTTTGCCTTCGGTTTTCCAAAGATGAGGTTTGTCCTGCTGCTGAGCGTCGTCGGAGTCGCAGCGTTCTATCCATGCGAGTGGATTGAAAAAACATCCACAAGAGAGCGCCAGTACCTGAAAAGCCCATTTCTCCAAGCGTTCAGTATTGCGGTCGTTGGACTTGCAGCGGCGTTGTTAATCTTCCCAACCCAATCGGTTGCCACAGCCGCAAACTAAAGTGGTTATTCAACAAAGCTTAGCATTAAACGGTCTTTTCGTGTCGCTGTTTTACCTCAAATCTGCCAGCAACCTGCCAGCGGCTACGGTCTCGATTTTCAGCTCCGTCAACGTACACTCCGAGGAACAACTAAGATGCCGCCGTTACAGATCAAGAACATTCTTGATCACATCCGGGCCTATCACGATAGGCTCAGCCGCAGACTTGCTGAGTTCAGTCAGCACGAATCCGACGAGCGACTGACGCTGCTGTTGAAGTACATGGCCCGCCATGAACACAATTTTGAAGAGGCCCTGTCCCGATACGAAGGTGACCACGAAAAAGGAATACTTAACACGTGGCTGAACTTCATCCCTGAAGCGGCAGTAGACGACGCATTGCGTGACATGCCGCTCCAAGATGACATGACCGCGGATCAAATCCTCGCCAGCGTCTTGTCATTCGACAGAACTTTGATCACGTTCTATCGTCAATTAGCCAACCAGACAGCGATTCCACGGGTTCAGGAACTCTGTTCCAACCTGTTGGATATGGAACAGAGTAAGGACCGCCAGTTCTCGATAAGTGTCCAGGGACTGTCAGACCAATAAACACCAATTTTTCCACGCCCACGATTGAAATCGTCTTCCTGCGGGTCGCTTCTATGTGGGCTTACATCGTGACGTGACCAACCGCCCGGCACCTTGATTATTATCCTGTGACATCGTGCCCTTGGACATCGGGCCCTTGAACATCGATTTAGCAACAGAAATACTGCCGCAGAACCAACCACAGATACCCATCGCCCGAACCTATGATTCTGGTGGTGGTGAAATCCACCAAGTCGTTCTCATCGTTCCATCGATTCTAACATTGCTGGGCAAGGATAAGATTAATTGGTCAGCCCCAAGCCTGTTGGCTAGGCGTTGATGCCAGGGTCATTCAGACCTTCGCGATTGTCCATCACTTTTGAGAAAGAAATAAAAATGAGTACAAGACTTTTACAAGTAGCCTTAATTGTTGCGGTATCCATTACGATACTGGACGCCACCCAAGCCCAAGCCCAAGCCCGTCGAAACTATCGCCCAACCCCATCGTACTACAGCTATCCCGCGAATCGCGCAACCGTTTACTCAAATCCCACCTTCCGCACTCGGACGTACACACCTTTCACCAGCTATCCGCTGGGCTACGGCAATTATAGCGGCTATCGCTATCCGGCTCAGAACGTCTATTCAAGTTACACCAACTATCCGCTGAGCAACCGGTATAACCGCCGCTATGGCAACTACAACTATCCGTCGCGTGGCAGTTTCAGTATCAACTTTGGAACTAGCCAGTTTGGGAACCGCGGTTACCGTCGATATGGATTTTGATGCGTTGATGATTGGTTCCGATTCGACCGTGCGTTTGACTGTAGTCGTTTTTGCCTAAGATTTTTGTCAAAAAGATCGTTCGCAAGATCGACTACAAGATCCCGCTTCGATGCTGAAAATCCAGCTAGAGATCTACCACGATCTCGATCACCACACCCACCCAACACCTCAAGTTTCAACGGAGATCGGCGGCGGCGACGCAAGCCTCATTGAGAACCACTGATGTTGACCAACCAGAGATTGATCGCCGACTTGCGACGCCCCGATGCCTATCCGCACGCGGTAAAGGCACCCGTTGAAGTTCACCAAACCCATATTTCTATCATCTTCTTGGCTGGCGATTTTGCTTACAAGATCAAGCAGGCGATCAAGACCGACTTCCTAGACTACAGCACACTCCGACTTCGGAAACATTTCTGTGACGAAGAAATCCGCTTAGATCGCCGCTTTGTCCAAGACCTGTATCTTGGCGTTGTACCGGTGACGCGCTCCGACGACGGGATCGAAATCCAAGGCAGCGGTGAAACGATTGAGTATGCCGTGAAGATGCGGCGATTTCCTGATGACGCGTTGTTAAGCCAACGAATCGGATCGGGAAAGTTGACGACCTCCGAGGTGGATCAGCTTGCCGCGACGGTCGCCGGCTTTCATCAAAAAGCCAGTGTTGGAAAAAATGGTGTTGCTGCGGGATGGCCAGAGTTCTTGCGAGAAAATGCAGGCCAGATTATCCGGACGCTCGCATCGACTGCGAATCACAAAGCGTCTACGAAGCTGGACGTTTTGGGTGACTGGTTGGATGATTTCTTCGGACGATCGTTCACCAGCATCGACGATCGCGTTGCGGCCGGGTTCGTTCGTGAATGCCACGGCGATCTACACTTGGCCAATGTAGTGCATTGGGAAAATCAGCTGGTACCCTTTGACGGCATCGAATTCAACGAACACCTGCGTTGGATCGACACGCTAAGCGACGCTGCGTTTCTTGCGATGGACTTTGCCGCACATAACCGTCTGGATCTGTCTCGCCGTTTCACGAACGCTTACCTCGAACGAACCGGCGACTATGACTCGCTTCATCTGCTGCGATTGTTTTTGGTTTATCGGTCCCTGGTCCGAGCATTAGCGGCGTCGATGCGAGACGACCAGGTCGACACGAACAAGCACGTCGCGTTAGCCCATCAGTTCACACTTGGTGACGTTCCGCAGCTTTGGATCACGCACGGTTTGAGTGGCAGCGGCAAAACGACTCTCAGCCAAAACGTCATTCAACGCCGTGATGCTATCCGACTGCGCAGCGACATTGAACGCAAACGGATGTTCGGTTTGTTGCCGCACATGCGACCGGCAGCGGAATTAACCAGCAAGCTTTACAGCGATGATTCCAACAAACGAACCTATCTTCGGCTTCACGAACTAGCCCGCGGCGTGTTGGCAGCCGGGTACAGCGTGATCGTTGACGCGACGTTTCTAAAACAAGCGGACCGACAGCGATTTCGCGACCTTGCCGAAAAAGAAGGCGTCTGTTTTGCCATCCTTGACTGCCAAAGTGATGTGCAAACGTTGCGGAAACGTGTTGCCGACCGAGCGAATCAAGGCAACGACGCATCGGATGCCGACATCCAAGTCTTAGAACATCAAATCGCGAACAACGAGCCACTTTCGGATGAGGAACGTGACCTTGTGGTCGACATACCCGATGTCATGCAATTCGCCAAACATCTGTAGGCAATCAACCCTTGGATGGCCCCCGGCTTGTGCCCGCGGGACACGATCGCGGTTGACTTTTACGCCCTGATGCCCAAGCGTAGTTCCCACCTTCAAACACGATTATCGCTTAGTAACAAAGTCGATCACCTTCAGTGGCATGCACGTCAGCACACAACCTCATTTGGGGAGCGAGTGGATTTTCGGACACACGCTTGGCGGAAAGGCTATTCGGAAATGACTCGCTCCGATATGCAAACTGCGAGATCTTGGCCTCACCCAGGCCCCCTAGGATTGAAAAGTCAAACTTAGCCGCTGTGATTATAGATCGTGCGTGCAGTGCCATCTGGAACGCTAAACATTTCCGAACTCTTGACTCTTTTTTAGCAACAAGTTGGGGCGATGTCCCATCAATTGCGAATTCTCTTTGACGCCGATTGGCTTGCGACTGCACATGATGGGAAGCTAGTCTACGATTCGCTTCGCCGTAATATTGACAACATTTGTAGAAAAGCCGAGAACGCGGGGTCTGTTTTTTTTGTAATTTAGACAGCCGTCCTGCATCGAATTAGTCCTTCCACCGAGCACGAAGCCTCGCCTGGGATTGACGGACATTCATACGAACGTAAGAATGTATTTTACAAAAGGCCCTTCCCCTACCTATGTTCCTCAGGTGCGATGATGTCTGAAACCTTTTCTTTCCCTCAGATTTCTGTGACTCAGGCGGCAACGGATCTGTTACTGCAGTTGGAACTGATCAATGCTTGCGAGCAGAAGCGTTGCTTCGACTTGTTCGCAGATGGTTTTGCGTTCGCGGATGCAATATCATGTTGCGAATCGCTGCACATTCATGTGAAGGTGGACGATACCGCCAAACTTCCCAGGCAACAATTGGAAGCTGCGGACTGCAAGCTGGACCACGCGAAGCAAGGTTTCGTGAAGTACCTCTTTCCGGGCGGTGTCAACCTAATTTTCTCTTCAATCGTTGTCGCTGAAGATGAGTTGGCTGAGACGTGCGAGAATCGTCGTAAACGCCCGTTTGTCGATCACTTTGGAATCGATCTGCGTGATGAGTCACCTCGAACCAAATCCACCTTTGACAAAGTTCCGCAAATTGCGACTCAACTCGGGTGGGAAGAAGTTCCGCAGGGACAAGAGGGTGGCGGTGTCCATTGCTGTCATGTCGAGGTCTCTGAGAAGCATTGGGTGTTCCCCTGCGGCGACGCTCCGCAACCGCACATTCCGATGGAGTTCGCCTTCGGGCAGTTGAAAGTCAACGATGTCAACGATGTCGCCGGGGGTTGCGATATTCGTCCGATGTCCCCTAGTCGACGAGCAGCGCTGGGGGATGCCGCCCCAACCTGTGGCCACTAACGTTTTGTGACTCGACACACGGGCCGATGCGACACTTGACAACAAGCTCGCCGAAATCTTTGACACTCGTAGCGTCTGGATCACCTTCCATCGTGATTGGCACAAGTCAGTACCCGATGGTTTCCACCAGGCAACTACCAGGCAACTACCAGGCAACTACTAGGCAACCAACCGGTTGTTCGTACCACTGGGTCACCAAGTCGTATTGTCCCGGTGCAACACCGTCGGTTTGCAATTCGCCCTTGTCGGATAGTTTCACGAAGTAATGACGTTTGGTTACGAGCCAAATCGAAAACTCATTGCTTGGAATCACGGCCAAGTCCACGGTTCGTTCGGGGACCGATCGTCAAGGGATTCGCACCAGCCGACAATGCCGTTCCGGCATCACGGCTGGCCAAATCGACCATTTCAGCACTCGCCCCGGTTGTTTCGAAGAAACCGCGCCTAACGCCAAAACGGCTCCTCCTAAAATCGAATCGGAACAAAGCACCAGTCTGCCACGGCGGTGTTGAGAAGTTTGCAACACACACGGGATTTCACAAAACTGGTTCTTTGACTTTTGCAATCGGACTCTTAGCCTGGCCCCGCTGTGTAAGTCAGCTTGAAATCAAAGTTATTCTTGTCGTTGAACTTGTAGGACTTATCAACGGCATTTTCCAGATCGGAACCCGCATCCATCGGAACTCCCAGATCGCTAAGGTAGATTTTCTTGGCTGGGATGTCCATTTTGTCGTTCTGAGCCGTATCCTTTTCGTAAAGGTCGAAGGTGATTTGAAGGTAGGACTTGTCCAAATCAATATCCTTAAGATCTTTATAGGTCGCACGAAACGTTTCATTGATCCAAGCCCGTTCCCCCTTTTCAAGATAGACCGGATTTTCCTTGCTGTGTGACCAAAGTTTTTCCGCACCCAAATTTCGCACGTCGATGACGATCGTTTTTTCCGAAGGCGTACCTTCCATCAGCACCAACGTCTCCCAGGCTGGATCCCACAGATAGGCTCCGACCGTGATCGTCCCGTACAGTTTGGCGTGCTTGTTCCCAAACGGAGTTTCTGTGCATTCAATGTTCTTCAACGTTAGATTGAATCGGCCGGTGTTCAAATAACAAACCGAGTATTCGTAGCTGGTACTGGCGATCACATTTGCAGTCAGACCGCTTTGCAAGTAAGTGATTTCAAAGATCATCGGACTACCTGGGTTTTGATTGGGATCAAAGTTTACACCATCGTTGATGTACTCCTTGATTCCTGCTGCTCCGCTGATAATTGAAGCCACTGCCGCTTCGGCGGACCCACCTTGAACGTACACTTGAACCTCTGAACTCTCGACGATCTTTTCATAAGTGGCGTCGACGGTGACTTCAGCGCTGCCAATGCCCGCTTTGACGGCGGCATCGACAGCCAGTTCCAATTCGTTGCTGGTGGTATCGGATTCGACCAGGAACATTAATAATCGGCCGTATGCAACTCTGGAAACGTACGCATCTTCGGGCTGGGCGGTGCGCTCGGCGAACACTTTATCAGCCACCATTCGTTCGGCGTGGAGTTCGTAGAAAATCTGTTTAAACGTTATCAACAATCGTGATTTTTCCTGCGCCCAATCAATATTGAATTGGCTCGAGACACTGGCAGCGGCGTAATTGACATTCGCTCCGATCTTCAAATTCAAATGTTCTAGCGAGTAAACCCTTTCAACATCGTAAGTCATATTTGCAGGTGTTTTGCCCGTGATCCCTTGTTTCAACAACCGGTTATGGGCAGCGTTGACGGTATCGAACGCAGGTCGGTCTACTTTGACAAAGGACTTTCCGTTCAGCGTTGGACCGTTGGCATAAACCAGCGAAAACGGATTGCGTTTGTCCTGAATGTCAACGTATTGACCTTGAGTTAACTGGTTGGCGTCCAAAACCATTCCGGGATAGAGCTTGTTCAGATTCCCCAGGATGTAAATTTCTTTATTGGAAACCGTTTCTTCCACTGTAATTGGGGTGCAGATGAAGTCGCCATTTTCGCTTGGCGTGCCTTCTGTGATTTTCGGCGGAGGCATTGAAATAACCTCGGACGTGATCACGCACGTACCGTCACCTTTGCCTTTCGCGGCTATCCGAAACTTCATACGTTGGTCTTCTGGCAACAATCGAACCAGACCATTGACTCTGGAATTGGTCGGCACACCGCTTTGCACCATTTGAAAGATCGTATTACGATTATTGATCAGCTTCTGAGGATCAAATTCTTTCTTGTTCGGTGGGCCATTCTTTCCTGATTGCTGTTCTTGGGTCGCCTTTCCTTTAGCAGACTCCTGACCATTCAATTTCGGGCGTTCTTTGGATTGAGATCGATCCTGCTGGCGTTTGGGTAACTGAAAAGCCAGCGAAACGGCGGGCTGAACCAACGTTACCAACGTTAGAAACAGCAGCGCGAAAGAAAGGAAACTGACCCGTTGAAAGGGCTTGATGTGACATCGCATGTTTAATCTCCAGGCTCAAGAAACAAGGAATGACCTTTTTTTTCGGCAACGGAACCTGAATCGTTGTGATGATTCTCGACAGCTACCGGTCGCGAAAACCCGGATTCTACAACACTGATTCCGTCCAAAATATAGTTTGCCAAAGATAATCCAATTTTTTTTTACAGAACTTCGTCTCAACTTGCCCGGAGGGAAAGAAACGTGACAGCCCCGTTTCAGAAGGCCAGCCAGCTCATACCGATCGCAATTGCATAGCTTTTGAAAAATGCTAAAATGCTTCGGTTTCACCCGGGAACGTCGCTAATGTATAGGAAAAATTTCTCGGGCAAGCGAGTTTTACTCTTGCGCAGCTCGCCGCACGCGAACAACGGCTGGAAGCTCCCCGGCCAAAAATCCAGTACACTCGATGTCCAGATTTCTACCCTAGATGGTGCACGCCGAACAAATCGTTCCGATTCGTCGCAACCTTGCCACGTCAGTTGTGCTGTCAGCTAAGCGTTACCTCAGAATTCTCCGAAAGGGAATCGGCACATGAATTTCTTACTTGCGACTATCGCCGTTATCGGATTTTTGTCTGCTGGCATCTGTCAGGAATCTGACGAGTCCGAGTTGCGAACATGGTTTAGCAGTACGGGAAAGTTCTCGATTGCTGCCAAAATGACCCTCAGTGCCGACGACAAATTCAACGCCGATGTGCTGTTGGTCAAAGAAGACGGCGAATCGGTTACCGTCCCGTACGACCGACTCAACCGCGAAAGCCAGTTGTTTGCCGAAGCCCAACGCAAAGCAGTTCGGCGCCGCGTGAAAGAATCACTGGATGCGGAAAAAAAGGGGAAGCTGCCTATGGTCGATTCGGATAAGGCTGAGCCAGCTGCGTCAGAAACCCAAGACGATCCCGCCGCGGCCGCGACGCGTGTGTGGAATTGGCGAGGCCCGAATCAGGATGGGATCGCCGACGAAAGCGACTTAAACAACGACTGGCGCAACCATCCTCCCGACTTGCTCTGGTCGGTGGACGGCTTGGGTAGCGCGATGAGTAGTCTTGCGATTGCCGACGGCAGGATCTACACGATGGGTAATCTCGACGGCAGCGAATTCCTGTTCGCACTCCAACTATCCGATGGCCGCGAGATCTGGAAAACGCGCGTGGGTGCTGGTGGCGAAAGTAACTCGACACCAACGGTCGATGGTGACCTTGTGTTCGCGGTGGGCCGCAATGGTGATTTGATCTGCGCCAACGCCAGCGATGGCGAAAAAGTCTGGAGCAAGAGTTTTACTGCCGACTTTGGCGGTAAGATGATGTCGCAATGGGGCTATAGCGAATCGCCATTGGTAGATGGCGAGCAAGTCATTTGCACCCCCGGCGGACCCGAGGCGATGATGGTGGCGTTGAACAAGAAGACTGGGAAAGTCATTTGGGCGACTCCGATGCTGCCGGGAGGAAGTCGCGGGACCGATGGGGCGGGTTATTCCTCGCCCGTGATCAGCAACGGAGGCGGCGTCAAGCAATATATCACGCTCGTTGGACGTGGCCTGATTTCAGTCGAAGCCAAAACAGGAACCCCGCTGTGGCAATACGAGAAAATTGCCAACGGAACGGCCAACGTGCCGACGCCGATTGTCGATGGCGACTTCGTTTTTTGTTCATCGGGATATGACGACGGTGGAACAGCGCTGTTGAGAATCACTGGACGGCGAGGGCAGATGAGCGTTCAAGAGATGTACTATCTGTCCGCCAAAGAATTGCAGAATCATCATGGAGGGATGGTCAAGATCGGGCAATATGTCTACATGGGAGAGGGGCACAACCAAGGCTTTCCCTGTTGCGTCGAGATGAAAACGGGGCGAGTACTTTGGCCCAAGCAGCGCGGTGCGGGGACGGGATCGGCTGCGATCGTCGCGGCCGACGGACATCTATATTTTCGATATGAAGACGCCACGATGGCTTTGATTGAAGCCAATCCGCAAGAGTATCGGCTCAAGGGCTCTTTCAAAATCGCCAGCCGAAACGGACAGAGCTGGCCTCATCCCGTCATCTACGGCGGGAAACTGTTCTTGCGCGACCAGCAACAACTTCACTGCTACGACCTGAAAAAGTGATTCCGGTGGAAGTTTCGGCGCCAATCCGTTGCGGCAAGAGATCGGACTAGGCCCAGTAGAAACCGTCCGGCGGTTAGAAATTTTCTGGCCTGTAACGTAAGCGTCTCTGAGCACCGTTGACTGTTTGGGTTTGCTGGCGCGGGCTAATTGCGTTTTAGTTTGCCTTGCCGCTTTTTCTTGTCGCGGCGTTTGGCACGCTGCGTTTGCTTGCGAACGTCCCGCTCTCTACGCTCCGCTTGGCGATACATGCGGATCGACTCGGGATGATCCGCCGCCCAATTCCAGGGCAGCAGTGGTTGGTAATCCGTCTCGCCAGCCAAGAGCCACGCGAGCACATCGTTCACGTAAGCCCACACGTCCAGATCGTTCCGGTGAGCACTGCTGACCAAGTTCATCAATCCGGCACTACGCTCACCGCCCGGCAGCGTTGCGTGAGGAGTGGTTGCGTGAGGAGTGGTTGCGTGAGGAGTGGTTGCGTGAGGAGTGGTTGCCGATTGGACAACCAGTTCGGTGACCTGTGCGAAGCGGCCAGTTTGCCTTTGCGACGTTTTGGCACCGAGTCAACACGCGGAGCGGAATCAACACTTGGTGACAGTCGGAGTTTCCACTTATAGAAAGAGGCCACTGAAATTTGATCGAGCCGACAAAAATCGGCCACGGTAAGTTGGGAAGCGGCCTGCCGCCTGAGTCGGTCAAGCCAAAGTTGAATTCGCTGGGTCTTGGACATTGGTAACATAAGATCTCCTGGAAACCAAAAGGAAATCCACCAACCTAAACCACCCGTCAATAACGGTACTCAGAAACGCTTACCCTGTAACTGGCAAGACGGAAGTCTTTGAAGACATCCAACCTAATCCATTCATTCAAATCGTCGAAGGCGAAAACAAAATCCGCTCGCTGGCGTTTTCTGACAAACAATGATAACGATAGTGCGATGAAACTGGCTCAGACCGCTGCCACCTCTTTGTTTACAGCACGACCTTCTAATGGGCGAACTGATTGTAAACGATAATCCTCAAGATGCACGATTCGCACCGTACCCAGGGTCGGCCGCTGGCAGACCCTGCAAGTCAACCGCGGCCGGATCTTCTTATCAAGCCATCAGTGCTTCGCGGACGTTTCCATGTACGTCGGTCAATCGATAATCTCGACCTTGAAAACGATAAGTCAATTGCTTGTGATCGAATCCCAGCAAGCGAAGAATCGTCGCGTGCAAATCATGAACATGAACCTCGTCTTGGGCGACATTAAACCCTAATTCGTCGGTGCTGCCATATGTAATGCCCGGTTTGATGCCGCCACCGGCCAACCACATCGTAAACGAATTTGGATGGTGGTCACGACCATCGCTTCCGCCCTGCACCATCGGCGTACGCCCAAATTCACCTCCCCAAATCACCAGAGTATCATCCAACATGCCCTGCTGTTTCAAATCTTGCACCAATGCGGCACACGCCTGATCCGTGTCCCCACAATTCTTCGTTAAACCGCCCTTCAAGCCACCGTGCTGATCCCAAGATTCGTGAAATAGCTGAACAAATCTGACGCCGCGTTGAACCAAACGTCGTGCCAACAGGCAATTGTTGGCGAACGAAGATTGGCCTGGCTTCGCCCCATAAAGATCCAACATATGCTCCGGCTCGTCTGCCAACGACATCGCTTCGGGAGCACTGGTTTGCATACCAAACGCCATCTCGTATGAATTGATCCGAGTGGCAATCTCAGGATCACCCACAACGTCCAATCGACTGCGGTTCAATTGATTGATGGCATCCAGGCTTTGACGCTGCATGGTCGCATCCACGCCGTTGGGATTGGACAAGTACAAGACCGGGTCTCCGCTGCTGCGAAATTCAACGCCACTATGCTCAGTTGGCAGGAACCCTGAATTCCAATTGGAACTGCCACCACTGGGCCCTTTTTGCCCGCTATTGAAAACGATATACGCCGGCAAGTTTTCTGATTCGCTCCCCAACCCGTAAGTCAACCAAGACCCCATGCTAGGTCGACCAAATTGTTGAGATCCCGTACTCATCATCAACTGGGCTGGCGCATGATTGAACGCATCCGTCTTCATCGAACGGATGATGCAAAGATCGTCGACGACCTTCGCGGTGTGTGGCAATAATTCCGACAACTGGGCGCCACACTGACCGTGCCTGGCAAACTTGAATCTTGGCCCGAGCAGTTTTGAATTTGGGTTGATGAACGCAGCACGGTAGCCTTTGAGAATCTCTGCGGGTGGCAAAGTTCCGTCCAGTTTCTCCAACATCGGCTTGTAGTCAAACATTTCGAACTGGCTTGGACCCCCACCCATAAAAAGCAAGATCACATTCTTGGCTTTGGCCGGCAATGGTGATGGCTTGGCCGCTAGAGGATTCAGATCATCCAATGCGTCCGTCGCGTTTGCCCCCGCTGCCCTAGTCGATTGCGATGAGACCGCACCAGCCATTAAACTTGCCAGTGCAACCCGTCCCAATCCAATGCCGCAATCTTTCATGAACCAACGGCGTGCAGTCAAGCTGGCAGCAGAGAAATTGTCCGGGCGGTTTGGCAAAGATTTAAACATCGTTTAAGAATCCCAATTTTCAATCTGACCACTTGGCAACATGACATCCAACTGCAAGTTGCATTTCCACTTCGTTTCACAACGTCCACATAGAATGTCATTCCAACATTTAGCCGCACACTACTGCAGTTGCGTTTGAAGTTCTGTTCGACCAGTATACAACAACCCGCGTGGCTTCGGCACTTTCGGGAACGAATGCCGCCAGAAAATGTGATGACCTGGAACCGCCTGGTATTTGCCTAGAGCAAGCGCATAAAAATTGCTGCTCAACCAAGTTGCAGCAGCAATCGTGACTCAAGTTTTCTGACCGGATGCCGGTCTAGAAGTTAGTCGCTCACCAGTTCGTCCGGGCGAGCCTGTCGTTTACCACGCTGATTCCGCTTGGACACCAGCTTTGTGATCGCAGTTTGCACGCTTTCAATCGCGCACAATGTCTCCGATACCGAGGCCCCCATCTTGGCCACAACCACCGCGGGCAATCCTCGTAAGCGAGCAACCATTTGACAACGCAAATCATTTCCCCCTTTGGGGCCGTTCACATCGTCAAAAGTAATGGTCACCGAATCAACGACGTCTTGGAACCTTTGCAATTTTCGGAATGCTCGTTCGACAATTACTCGCCGAGCTACCACAGAAAGTGATATATTTCCAGCCAATTCAATTTTCATTGATGCTTCTCCTAGACAGGTTATTCTTCAGGCGAGTACCTACCCTCCTGATTTTTCAAACTAGAAAACAATTTCAATCTCTTCACTTCTGATCCATACTTCGTCAGTGTTGGAATTTACTTGGTTTGCCTGCAACTTTAATCTGCCGCTGTTACAAACCGTTACATTTTAATCTAGACCCGTAACTTAATCAAAAAACTAATTTCTCATCAAAATGCCAACCCTCAAACAACATGCTTAGGCATCGCCCCAAGTTGTTTCCAAAAGATTGGTTAGTAGGCATTGGTTAGCAGGCATTGGTTAGCAGGCATTCCAAATGCCAGCATGATCCAATCGCCAGTACGACTCTTGGTCAATACACACCAATTGCACCCAGCCGCGGGTGGTCAAATTGTGCACGATTTCGTGCTTTTGGATCACCCAATCGATTGACCGCCGAGGCGCCTCGATAATCACCAACAATCTGAGTGGATCATGTTGAAAATTCTTACCATCGTGGACGGATTGCATTGCCAATCCGTTACGAAGGTCTCCCCCATTACCTTCGAAAATACCGATTGCACCGGCGATATCGTGTAAAACTTTATTTCCGCTGCCGAAGTTTAGATTGTCCACCACGGAAGCGAAATACTGCATATTTATCCAGTTCGCCACCACCATCGGTGCTGTCATGATCAATTCCAAAGTCGCCAATTCTGGGTCACGATCGTGAACGTAGCTATGTAGAAACGTACGCCCGTCCAACGGCAAGTCAATAGTGCGACTACGGGGCGCGACAATCAACGCCGCATTTCCTGACAAGCCCCATTCGGGACGGACTTCCGACCAATCGATGGCCCGACGATCAACATCCGTTGGCTGGACCGATGGTCCAAGCCGACGCGAGCGTTCTTTAACTGTAAGTCGCCTGGCCTTGTTTGCAATTTTCTTCAGTTCACTTAGATCTGTTTCATTACATCTAGTCACGCCATTTTCCGAACCTACCCAATCGTCCGCGTAAAAACGGATATGGTCCACCGTTGTATCATGAACGGCGGCTACGAAAGTCGTATCTTCAGGAATTTCAATTCCTTTCGATTTCAAACCCTGACGAACATGGACCGAATTCAGAATCATTGCAGCAACACGGGCGTTCACTTCACCTGAGTGACCTCCACACGCGCCGCAGTCCAAACCGGCTTTTTGTGGGTTGTTCTGAGTTTGACTTTCGTGTCCACAGAACACAACCAACTTCGCAAAATCTTTCACTAAACCAATGTTGCGCAGGATGCTTTCGCCTACCTGGACTTGTTGCTCAACGTCTAGCCCAGCCTCCTGTGATTTTGCTAATGAAGGTCGAATCGATTCGCCTTGCCCAAGACCGTCTCTGGCCCAACCTACCCGCGTCCCGAACCCAAGCAACCTTTTCCCCAAGTGGAAAACGTACGTCAGGCCAAACGATTCGATAAACGAAAAGCTTGACGAAGCCGAAACTTGAAAGCTCTTCCACAGTTTTCGAAAACTCCGAATCAAAACCCTTCGATCTACCACGCCATCCATATCATCGGTGGCTTCACGAATCGATACCGAAGGCTGCAGCAACGCGGGGCACTGCGCCAATCCTTGCTGATTGGCCAGCGAGATATATTCCAACGGAATTCCAAAAAATCCGGCGAACCCAAACGTTTCGATCTTCCGCGAAACTGCTTCCAGATGACGCCGCATGACTTCGGAACGCACATCGATACAAAACACCATTTGAGCCAAACGACGATCGGCGACAACACCAACCGACTCCTCTTGGGTTTCATGCCCGGCACCTTTGATGCCACCTTTGATGCCAACAGCCGTCTGGACTTGACTTGACGGATTTCCAGGCTGCACTCTCTTGCCGGAAATAAGCTTCAATAATTGACCCCGATATGCTATCTCCATCGCAACCTGGAAAACATAGCGAGAACTTGCGTCAGCTGATATTAAGGCTTGACCGTCAAGCACCTGGTCACATTGATCGCGATAGGAAACCAAACCCTCCTGGCTGACGACTTTACCGACAACCAATGATTTTTCGAACGTAATCAGAATTGCAAACAGGTCGATAAGATTTTGATTCTTTTGGTAAGTTGAACGATCCGTAGCCGCCGCTTGCTGTTGATCGATGTACTTCAGATAGCTGGCCCAGCCAGGAACAAGGTAGATCAAACTTCGTAAATAGTTCGCAGCCTGCGATGACGAAATCCCTAGATCTTTCAAAGCAACGTTGGTAGCATCGACCGCACTGTCTGGCAACGCGGCAACCTGTTTTCGAAATCCAGTCACCCCCTGAATTTCAAAACTAAGATTCCGTGCTGCGTATTGTTTCCAGCCAGAAAAAAGCAGCATATCACGCCAGGGATTCTTCCAACTGGCCTGCCCCTGGTCGAAATGAACCAAACAATACTTCGACACTTGGTCTACGATGCGTTGACGCCAATCACTTTCTGAATTCGCCGAAGCGACGTCTGCCAAATTGTAAATCGTGGTTGGAAGACTGCCCTTGGATTTTCCCGACAGCAGTTCTGCTTGTAGCGATTCCAAGTGCAATTCAGCCATTTCAATTCGCCGGTTTTCTGCACACTCGTTAATTGCAAGCGAAATATCTTCGGCGGTAAAATTCTTGTTTTGAAATGCGTCTTGATAGTAGCTAAGCGGCATCAACATTTCAATGTTTCGAAAATTGCGTTGCCAACTTCGAACCGTCAGAAAATCCTTGTCGACCATGCCATGAAATGGGTTGACTGCCACCATATCTTTTAGCGGCCACATGGGCGAAATTTCTGAAGAGATTTGCCTCAAAATTTCCTGTAGTGCCCCCGTCGGCATACAACCATTGGCCGCGTCACTACTTGGGTGCCCCGTTAAAATGCTTGACTTGACTGGAACTAACTTTGCTGAATCCAGCATGAATGATTCCCTTTTGTTTCGTTGTCTTCGTAATTGATTTCAAAGTGGGTTGCCCGTTGGACCCTGGTCCGGGGCGAACGACTGGCTGGCTACACTACACTCTTGGAGTCTGAGTTCTCCTCTTCACTTTGCCTGCAATAGTCCTCACTTTTTGGGCCACGATGTCATAGACGACGTCGATATAGAATCCATTGGCAGCATGGACATAAATCCCCTTCATCCACTGCGGTGCCGTACCTGCCAGCAGAAGATTGGAAACAACAAGCAGCACGCCGAACGCAACACTAAACAGTACCATTAACACATAAGAAAATTGCGAAATCGAACCAACCGTCCTGACATCCGTTGTCGACAGCAGAAGTTGGAAACACAAAAACGCTAAGCAATAAGCATTGGATACTAAAACGGCAGAAAGTAGCCCCCGAACAGCAATCTGAACCTTCCCATGGGCAAAAGCATTTACCAACAATTGCGACAGTGCCAGAACTAGTATCACGACCAACAGAAAACTGCCGCCAGTCACTTTCCCGAACAGGCCAAAAATCCACAAGCTACTTCCAACGATTCCAGTGGCAATCAACAGTCCGCTAACATACCAACCGATCGTGCGTGCGATCGAAAAAGGCATGGATTGGGTTGCTGGCGTCAACTGAAAGCCAGGGAGATTTTGCACCACACTGCCGGCATTCAAGAAGGCATAAGATTTGTAAAGTGAGTGAGCAACAATGTGTAGCAGCGCTGCAGAGAATGCTCCCAATCCGCACTGCAACATCATAAAACCCATTTGTGAAATCGTCGAATAGGCCAACGATCGCTTCACACTGCCTTGAGCCATTGCCACCACTGCTGCAAACACAGCGGTAAAGCCGCCCACCACCGCTAACAAGTGCATCGCCATGGGCGCCTGCACGATAAGTGGACTAAAACGTATCACTAAAAAGCCGCCTCCATTGATGATCCCTGCATGCATCAAAGCGGACACTGGTGTTGGCGATTCCATCGTTTCGGGCAACCAAGCGTGCAGTGGAAATTGTGCCGATTTGGAAATCGCCGCAATCACTAACAATACAGCGACGATACTTCCAATCACCGAACCGCCAGTCGAACTGTCCGGATCTGCGGTGGTCGCCAAAGCAAATATCGTCTGATAGTTCTCCGAACCAAGATCGACATAAACGATTGCAATGGCGATCAAGACCATCGCGTCGCCGAATCGACTAATCGCAAATTTCTTCCAAGCCGCATCAACCCCCTTTTTTCGGTCACCATAAAAAGTTAACAGCTGGTGCAAGCCAAGGCTGGTCAACATCCACATCAACCCGAAAACTAACAAGTTTCCTGTAAGTACCATTAACAGTACGGCACCAAGCGTAAAGCTGATCCACTTGAAAAACTTCCCCTGGTTCGCGTCGCCATCAAGGTAGCGATTCGAATACCTAACGATCACTAAGCCGACGAAACTGATCAACAGTGCAACAGTGGCTGAGAGGGCATCGAAATAGACCGACAAGAAATTCCCGCCGGCGACAAAGGACAACCAGGACAGTTGCAAGCCATTTTCGTTGGCCATCAAAAGCGCCGAATTTGCCAACACTGCTACACAGACAAACAGCAGCGTGAAAAATGTCAAAGTCGAAACAATTTGCACGTTACGATTGGCGATACGGTTTGGGATCGCAGCATACGCAATCATCAACAAGGGTCCGAAAGTCAGCATCTTTTATCCAATTATTCCCGTATTTTAAATACGACTAATTAACCGCGTTCACCGAAGGTCGTGGGCACTTTGGACCTGCAAAACCAAACGGCTTAGCTGGATCCTGTCCTGGTAGGCATCGATACACCGACATTCGCGTCTTGCCGATGCTCAGCCGCCAAGGCAGGAACTCGATCCTGTGCAAGCACAAAAAAAGGCCGAGCAAACGGAAAAATCCGTTAGCTCGGCCTTTAAAGCAAACTTAAACTTGTTCTCACCCCGGACATCTCTTGCAATAAAACGCGATTCCCGCGTAATAAAACGTGATTTCCACCGGCGAAAACAAGACTATTTGCTGAACTTACCTGCTATTTATCAAACGTTAGAAAATCAATTTCTTAACGCGATCGACCCAATCTAGACTGTGCTTGGTCCTCCAAACTCCAGCGAAAACCGCTAAAATCCGAACTACCCATCACCTTCTAAAACCAGCCAACGCCGCAACGGCACCCCTAAACTAGGGAAAGTGCTGTCGTAGCGGTGCTCATCCTATCGACCAGATAGGTTCCCGACAAGTACGATTCTTTGATCTCCAGCTAAAAAATCCGGTCCCTTAATCGGAAAAATCAAATTTCTGCCCGAATGTAAACACGATCACCCTCTCCCCTGTCTTGGTGCTAATATCCGTGTGCAAGCTGACCACATCTTTGTCAAAAATCTCCCTCATCGAGTTTTCCAACAGCGGGCGGCCACTCTCTATCAACTGCTGCCGCATCTCTTTAACAAGTCTTCTTCCCCGTCGACTTTCATTTGACTTGCCGATTTGATACTCCGCTGGGGTCAAAACACCTTTTAGTCTCACCAAAACAATATCGTCTTGAATATAGGTCTTAACTTCCAATGGCCCCCTGCCCAAAAACTCTTTTTCAAACTGGACGATTGCGTGACTGACAGCCGTTTCCGCATCTTTGCGACTCATCTTCATTGCGAACCTCTGGTTTGGTTAATTCGATCCATCTGCCTTGGGCGATTTGAACAGCTTATACCAAAGCACGGTTCTTTGAACCCGGGAAAAACTGCGGTACAACCGCTGGAACGTCGACGGCTTGAGGGGCCGGCACCTTCGGCGATGACCAACGGCTGAACCATCAGCCGTGGCGAGACAAATTCTGCACGACTATTGCTTGGTGATCGTTTCATCCAAATTCAACAGCACTCGAGTAACAACCATCATCGCGGCCAACTGATTATTCGCGGTTCGGCCCCCCAACTGGCCCTGCCCTGTGTCCTGCCCTGTGTCCTCCTGCGATTGAATCGGCTGGGCTAATTGCCCCAAAATTTCGTCCGCGTGGACTTCACCATTTTCTAGACGCCGCTGTTGGGTATCCAACAATTCCATCAATATCTTCAACTCGTTGCCTAGCGGTTCACGTGAAACAGCCAGCCGATAAGCGTAACGCAAACGCTGCTCTTGAGAAGAACCACCCTCTTGCATCACTCGCTCAGCCATTGCCTTAGCACAAGCCAGGAACTGGGGTTCGTTGAGCATCACCAGTGCTTGCAACGGAGTGTTACTTCTCTCTCGACGAACACAAGCCGCATCGCCCTTAGGCGCATCAAAGACTTGCAATGCGGGATAGGGAACACTGCGATAAGAATGAACATAAATGCTGCGCCGGAACTGTTGACCGTCGTTCGAAGTATTCCAAATCTTTGGGCCATAACTGGCTGGCGGGGCGAACAGAAAATCCGGGGCTGGTGGATACACACTGGGGCCGCCTAATGCTGGATTCAACAGCCCGCTGGACGTCAATGCGATGTCTCGAACCGCCTCGGCATTCGCCCGAAAACGTGGACCACGACCTAACCAAATATTCTGAGGATCGTGTTCCTGCAAACTTGGAGGCACCACCGAGGCCTGACGGTACGTGGCCGAACTGACAATCAACCGGTGAATATGCTTCAAGCTCCAATCCTTCTCAATCAATTCAACGGCCAGCCAATCTAGAAGTTCAGGATGCGACGGCTGCTGCGACTGCAATCCAAAATCTTCAGGCGAAATCATTAGCCCTTGCCCAAAGTAGCTTTGCCAAACTCTGTTCACGATCACTCGTGCGGTTGTGGGCGCGTCCTTCCGCACCAACCACTTGGCAAACTTTAACCGGGCAGGCGCTGACGAGTCCTCCCACTCACCAAGAAAGGCGGGAACGTTGGGCTGCACCTGTCTTCCGGGACTTAGAAAATCGCCGCGTGTCATCAAGAACGTCTGCCGGGTGTGGGGTCTTGCTTTGACGACCAGTTGACTATCCGTCTCAGGATACTCGGCCCACGCCTGATCAAGTTGCTCTTTGTAAGTCACAAATGCCGGCTCAAACTGCAAACGATCCATCAGCAAAGATCGCTGCTGCGGCGGGGTCAAAACATTCTCAGCCGATTTAACAAGGTTCCGAATATGCAGCGGCAGAAAAGAAAAAGTGAATTCACTATCGCTCGATGAAACCATTTGGTTGACATCACAATCAGTCGTCGAAAAGCGATATCGACCCAGCAAGTAATTCTGATTGTCGTCCGAATTCCAACCACCGTGAGCCTGGTTCAATGCGAATTCAATTCTAGCATCGCCGTCAACTTGAACCGGTTGTTCAGGAATAAAGACCGCGAAATGATCTTGGTTACGTCGCCCTGGCCCAATGTCCGTCGACCAAGCCGTCTGGCCATCGCCGTCGAACGCGTATTCAATCGGCCCTGTCACGCGTTGATCTTTTTCAGGATCACGATCACGGAACGCTGCCGGCAGCCGAACCGATGTCGGATTGGCACTCGAATACGCCCTCACAAATTTGATCGTCTGCACCTTGGACGGATCACTTTCTGGAATCACCTTGACGCTAAATTCGGTCAATGCGGCCGTTCCATAAATGGACCTGCCCGGACCGCCCAAGGGCAACTGAGGGTGTTGCAATGCATCTAAACGTACGGCCGTTATCGTACCAACGTAAGTATTAAGGGAAAACGTATTGGTTGTACGTGTCGGCGCATAACTTTCACTGATAATCGATCCATCATCCAGGACTCGGAATTTTTCACCCTCGAATGGTAAGACCGTGGGGACCCTCACCTGCCAATCAATCCAGCGTCGGGCAGTAGCGGTTTGCCATTGAGTCAATGCTTCGGCCCACTGGGGGTTCTCTGTTTGAAAGCCCTCAATCACTTGCTGCACGTTGGCCAACGCGCGATCACGCTGCTGGGCCTGTTGCGGAGTAAACACCGGAATAGAAGCCTCTTCAATGTCGCTTAACGCTGCGAACATCGAATAATATTCGTCGTGTGAAATCGGGTCGTACTTGTGCGTGTGACACTGAGCGCACTGAGTTGTAATGCCCAAAATCGCCTTCCCAATCGCGTCGACCCGGTCGAACATTCCTTCCACGCGGAACTGCTCGGGGTCCGCCCCGCCCTCTTCATTGACCATAGAATTGCGCAAAAATCCGGTCGCAACTCTTTCCGCTTGACCCGCACTGGGCAGCAGGTCACCAGCAACCTGTTGGATAACAAACTGATCGTAAGGAAGATCGCGATTGATCGCATTGATGACCCAATCACGATAAAACCATACACTTCGCTGCTTATCTTTTTCATAGCCGTCTGAATCCGAATAGCGAGCCGCATCGAGCCAATCTTTCGCCCACTTTTCACCGAAATGAGGCGAAGCCAACAAAGTCTGAGCCAATGCATCAAGCGCCTGGGCGTTCGATTTCGAATCGGTCGCGAAACTGTTTTTTCTTAATGCCGAATCGATTTGTTGCGGACTCGGCGGTAAACCCAACAGGTCTAAATACAATCGCCGTACAAGGGTAACGGGATCGGCAACCGGCGATGGCGTCCATCGTTTTTGCTGCAGCTTTTGTAGGATAAAATGATCAATCGGATTTCGAGCCCAGCTTTTTGATTCGGCACTTGTCAATGACGGAACCTCTGGACGGACCGGCGGTACAAAGGCCCAATGTTTCGAATATTTTGCACCTTGATCAATCCAACGTTGCAAGATACCAATTTCGTCTTCGGAAAGAGATTTACCTGTCGCTGGTGGCGGCATTTTCAACTCGGGGTCATCGGACAATATCCGAGCAATCATTTCACTAGTATTGGCTTCGCCTGGGTTGAACGCCTGGGATTGAATCGCTGAATCTCGAAGATCCAAACGCATATCGGCCTTGCGATTATCCTGGTCCGGTCCGTGGCACAGAAAGCACTTGTCCGAAAGAATCACGCGAACTTCTCGCCCAAAATCGACCTCTTCATCTGACGCGGAGACAACCGCCGGTGCCGAATTGGATTCCACCTGCAAACAAAGGCAACCCAAGGCTACGTTCCAGAAAACGCCTGGACCAAAGATGGCGATCCCAACGATAAAAAAAAGTAATGTCTGTATCAACTTCGACATGCGGCTATTCACTTTGACTGTTTGCAATAAGTTACTCAGAGCCCAGCGGAGCGACCGTGGCTTGGCCGACGATGACTCATACTGCCAAGGACTCCTGCGACAACGCCCAACCTGCAGCGTCGAGGGTCACCCACCAATTCGCCAGAAAAATTCTAGTAGAACACGGTGCAAGTGGAATCTTTACGGCAAGCGTTTTTAGGTGAGCTTCCATCCTAAATCGACTTGACCGAAGTAGCAATCAACTATGCTGCATAAGCCCCCTCGCTGCAGAAACAACGCGAAACCAGAATGGCCTCGCGCGGGCTCGAAGTTGGAACAATGCGAAACGCGGCAGATCCTAAGACAACGTAGAATGGCCTCGCGCGGGCTCGAAGTTGGCACACCATCCCCTTAGAACACCATCCCCTTAGAACACCATCACCCTAGAACACCATCACCCGAAAAATCAATTCCCTTGGCATACTATCAGGTTCGTACGATGCTAGGTTAACGTTTTGCCAAACTGACCTTTGCCAAACTGACCTTTGCCAAACTGACCTTTGCCAAACTGACCAATGTGCCACAGAATGCCGCTAGGGTCATGCAAAAAATATTCCTTACCCCATGCTTCGACACGGATTCCGCTGATTCGAACGCCTGGGAACTGGTCAGGAAGTCCCAACTTCAGCAAATCGGCCAAATGACAATCGACGTCTCTTACCTCTAGAAACAACATAGTATTGTCCACCCAATCTTGCACGTAAGCGTCTTGCAGATAAAAGGCTACGCCGCCGCCCGGGCTGTGGTCACCCGCTTGAAAAAGGGACATGCCAGCAGAGATAACGACTTCGGTAAATCTCATCGCACTATAGAAACGACGCGATTGCGAAAAATCTTTGGCGCCGATGAATGGCCGCACGGACAAAGCGTTATGTTCCACGTCCAAGAGGCTCCTCAAAACAGACGCGCTCACAATCACACACAGCAACGCGACGCTTTAAGCAAAACACTGCTGGTCGGTCACATAAGCCCCGTCGAAATGCAACAACGGTGATTGGATGATTAATCGAAGTCGGGACGTTTCAAGATTTCATTCAACACTACCGCAGCCGCGACACTCCTTGGCTCGGTCAACATTCGAATGACCTCACCCGCTAATCCGTAGTCGACAACTTTTCGGTCGTAAGTGGTATCGTGTCCGCCAAAGCGCTTCTCCGCATCGGCCACCAAGCTCGACTTCTTCATCGTATCGCCCAAGTGTTCGGCGTGCGAAGAGATGTCTAGACTGCTGACTTCCCGATTGACCAAACGACTTCGAGGCTGAGTCTTGTAGACATTCTGCTTCTGGTAATCGTCCTCGTAGTAGGGATCATCCGAGGCGGCTGGCAGCGGAATCGCTTCCACGATCTCAGCAGGAGCCTGATACTGCTGGGCAGGCGGCTGAGTTGGCGGGCGATACGGCTGGTTTGATTGATTTTGACGGGTCTCCGGGCGCTGGTTGACTTGGCGAGGCGGTTGGTAAGCCCTAGGTTGCGGCGCACCCGCCTGAGCAGGCTTGGCACCGCCTTGATTCTGAGCAGCTTGCTTGCGACGTTCCGCAGCCATCTTCAAAAAAGCTTCAATATCACCAGCCATCTCGATCCCCTTATCTCCAACCAGAAACCCAATTGGACGGTTCACCAAAAATACTTGCGGTCAAAACATCCTCGCGGCCCGCAAAAAAATCATCTTCCCGCCTTCTTCCCGCCTTCTTCCCGCCTTACTTTTCAACTTCTTTGGCACTCTGTTTTTTTGGATCCTGTGCTTTACGAATCCGACATCTTGCTGAATCCGGTGTCTTGTTGAATCCTGCATCGCCCAAAATCAAACTCAGGCGGCTGATTCACCAACCGCACGAATTCAAAATTCTGCATTAGGCGGACTGACCACCGGCCTTGGCGATACTCTTTCGCATCTCGGTATCCGCTTGAATATTTCGCAATTTGTACAGATCCATGATACTCAAGGTACCGCTATTCAAGCTGTCGGCAATTGCCTGTGGCACTTGGGCTTCGGCTTCAACCAGCTTGGCACGGCTCTGTTCGATTTTCGCGCGATTCTCTTGTTCGGTTGCAACCGCTTCGGCGCGACGGCCTTCAGCACGGGCGCGAGCCACTTGAGTATCGGCTTCCGCTTGATCGGCTCGCAGTCGAGCCCCAATGTTGCCGCCAACATCGATATCTGCAATATCAATCGATACGATCTCAAACGCGGTCTGAGCATCCAATCGTCGCGACAGAACCGTCTTGGAAATCATATCTGGGTTTTCTAAAACCGCCTTATGACTTTCGGCCGAACCAATCGCACTCACAATACCCTCACCCACACGAGCCATAATGGTTTCTTCGGTCGCACCACCAATCAACTGTTGCAAGTTCGAACGAACGGTTACTCGAGCGGTGACCTTCAGCTGAATCCCATCCTTGGCCATTGCATCGAGCGTATTACGAGCCTGATTCTGAGGCGGGCAATCGATTACGCGAGGATAAACACTGGTTTGAACCGCTTCCAAAACATCACGACCTGCCAAGTCGATTGCCGTAGCTTCACGATAAGTCAAATGAATCGTCTTGGCCTTATGGGCCGCAATTAGAGCGCGAATCACCTGCGGGACGTTTCCACCGGCCAAGGAATGAGCTTCCATGTTTTTGCAGGTCAAGTCAGGATCGGTCAAACCCGCTTGGACGGCCATGATTTTGGTCGGCACGATTATACCTGGGCGAACTTTTCGCAAGGTCATTCCAATAAGGTCACTAAAACCAATCCCTGCACCGGTGAGTTTGGATTGAATCCACCAGCGGAAAAAATACATGAAAACAAAAAACAGAATGGCCAACACTAAAATTACGAAGGCCACAACGATCACAAGAAACGGATTCATTAACGATTCTCCTCACCAATCAAACTTGGTTATGCCCAAACGCCGCAGCAATACAATTGAATTGCTCTGTTTATCGACATGTTAATCATGAACACTTATCACCTGGACCTTAGGACCAAGAATCAAACATCGACCAGTGCCCGATAGCCAATCTTTGTTGTCTTGAGCCCCTTCCAGCGACCTGCACTTAAGCCTAGACCGAAAAATAAGACAGCCGCTGACAACGGTCTCTAACAGTTTAGGCCGTTTAGTTGACTGAAAACAGATGCCAGACCCTGGAATCAGCAATTCTTACCCCAAACCAGTGAACGAACGATCTTCTTGCCGCCGACCAGAAACTACCGGCCCAGCAACCTACCTTGCCCCTTCCGAATTCGACACGGACGTTGGACAATCAACGGCACATTGAACTGATATCGCTATTTAAATCAGAACTGGAAACACTTGCTTAATGTAAACCGACCCGTTCGGACAATAATCCGCCTATCCCCATAAGAACCGGCCCTGTCCCATAAGAACCGACCTGTCCCGAGCGACGCAATCTGCGGCTGAGCCGCTTAGGCCTCTTCTGAAACAGCCGACCATTCGCCATCAGAAGCTTCGCCACCCGAGCGTTCACTCTGCAGTTTTTGCCATTCTAAACGCTCGCGTTCGTAGCTTTGGGCGTTATTGACACCTGCGGGACGGAAGACGCTCACTTGCGCCGGTGGATAGAAACGAGTCTTCCATTGGTCGGCGTCGGGCAACAAGCTAATATTAAATTGCTGATTCGCTTCGACAATCAACAGACTATCTGCGGGCATGGCGTCAAACCAAGCTTGAATCAAGGCCAACATATCAGCCTTTTGATGCATAAACAGCGGCCACGGAGGACAGCAAAAAATGACCCAAGGGGCGTCCACTGGCGGCTGGGGCGACTTCATAAATTGCCGCGTCCAAAAGAAGGCGTCGCTGGTTTCAACGCTGACTCGGTCTGCTTCACCCAACGACCTCGCATTTTCACGAATCAGCCTAGCGGTTGGAAAATGTCTTTCTACAAGAGTCGCATGAATTGCACCGCGGCTAATCGCTTCCAAGCCTACCGCCCCAGTACCCGAAAACAAATCCACAGCCCATTTTCCCTCCATCCAACCACCAACTAAGTTGAATAGGGATTCGCGGACGTCATCTTTCATCGGACGAGTCACCTTGTCGCCAGAATAGGTCAATTGGCGACCCCGGTGCTTTCCACCAATAATCCGCAGAACCGTTGCCGTACTGGTCGGGCGTTTACTGTTTTTCCGATCAGAACCACTGGGACGCGGAGACATTTAGAAATCCTGCATTTGAAGTAAGCAACTAAGACACCAAATCGATCACCTGAGTACCCCGCCAACCCAAGTCGGCAACCAAGTCGAAGGAATCGGCCATATCTTATGCGATCTTGGGCCGTTTTACCAATCAAGACGTCGCAATTTTCCGCCAAAAGCGAACTCCACTCCCTAATTTTGGGCACGGCATCGGCTACCATTTCCGGGGCCGATCGATTGACGCTGGCCCCAGTTCGGGAGTCTGGGCAAGCTTTGGCAAAATTCGCGACACCTGCCCCCTACCGCCTCCGGTCACAAGAAAGAAACGTTTAAGTGCTTTGGGCTGAAAGATTCGGAAGATCTGCCTATAATTTGAAGATTGCAACCGGCAGGCATCCGTTTTTTGAAGCAACCAAGCGATTCAAATGACGATCGTTGGCTGGGAGTCGTCCCCAACCGTTAGCGGCAACCTAGCAATCCATCCCGTATCCCTCGCAATCTTGTCGAATTGATCGCTTCTCAGATTAATCCGTTCACAAAGGTGGTTTTCGCGTGAATCCTAAATCCGCATTATTCGAAGAATCCACAGTCAAGTCGGCAACTGGCAAGTCGGCAACTGGCAAGTCGACAACTGGCACGTCGGCAACTGGCATGCATGTAACTGGCATACACGCAACTGGGCGAGCAACATGGCCTGTGCTGCGAACCTTACTTCAAAGCAGAAACGCGGGGATCTTGCTAACCAGCTTGTCGCTATTGGTGGTCGCCGTTCGCCAACCGTTTACCAGCTCCAACAACTCGACGCCTGCCATTGTCGTTGCCCTTGCTTCTTGGAAGTCGCAAGACGACGACTTAAAAGACGAAGATATCGCGAATGAATTTCTCAAAGAAGAGCAACGCCTGTCTCAGCTGGCCGAACCCGAATTGCGAAAAGAATATCAAGCCTCCGTCAACCAATGGCGAACGGAATTCAGTCGCTTGATGCAGGCACACTCGGCCTACTACAGCCAACCTGAAGGCGAAGCAGGCACTTGGCGGTATCAATTTAGCGACGCCAAGAAGAGGGGCGAAGTCGCACGGCGAAAGGCTTGCCAAGTCGCAGTGCACTTGGCAGAGAAATCGACGAGTGAACTTGAACCCGGTTTCTCGTCTATGTTGGTCAACGCAATGGATTCCTACTTGGTATTTGATCAACACCAAAGAGGCTATCGAATTTCCAAAGCGTTGTATGAACGCGGCGACCGGCGCCCTCCTTTGTTAGGTATTATGGGATATGCCGCCTTCTGCAATAATGAATTTGAAGAAGCGCAAACGTTAATGAGCCAGGCGATCACTGGCGGTTACTCGATGCCCGAACACTTTTCTGTCGCTTTCGATTTATGTGACATCGAAATCAAGCGAATGGAAAAAGAAAAGATTGCACGAGAACAAGACCAGTCGGCCGATCTGCCGCGAATCGAATTGCTGACCAGCAAGGGTTCCATGATCATCGAATTATTTGAAGATCAAGCACCCAATACGGTGGCGAATTTCATTTATCTGACCGAACAAAATTTCTTCAATGGCCAAAAGTTCTACGAGGTTTCAGATTCGCTGATCAACACCGGTTCACCCACTAACGACCCATCAGGAAATGCTGGGTATTGGATTCAGTCCGAAAGCGAAGTTGAAGACCGACGTCCACACCTGCGTGGCTATCTGACCCTGATGGTTATCCAAGATAGTGGCACCGGCAGTTCCCAATTTGGACTCCTGACCAAACCGATGCCAAATCTAGACACGCTTGCCAATACCGCCTTTGGCCGAATCATTGAAGGCGAAGTCGTGTTGGACTTGATCGAACGGGCCGGCGCCAAATGGGAAAAGGCAATCGCGGCACCCGATAGCATGATTGGTCCGCCCGACTATATCATTTCAGCCAAGGTGTTGAGAAAACGGGATCACGAATACAAGCCAAAAACGAAGACGATCGATCAATAGTCAGACGAGGGCGGATGCAGTGCAAAAACTTGAACCTCCTTCGCTCACACGTAAGCCAAAATTCAAGACGCCCGATTCGATACACGCAAACGACCCACGTTGGGTAAGTTTAAAATTGGAATTAGAAAAGTAAACGGAGCTACCACAAATGTCAGCGTTTCCTGCCTCTACTCGCTTCAATGCGAGCGCGGTTACCGCCAATCGACTCTTTTTGAGTGTTTGCGTATTTGCAATTTCCGCGTTCGCTTCGGCCCACGCGATCGCTCAAGATGACCCTGCCGCAATGATCGGAAAATGGGATTCGCAATTTGCGGCCCTCAAAGAAGTGATTGGCAAATTGCGAAATAGCCCCAATTCACTGGAGTTCGGCGATCTTAAAAAGCAATACGATGAAAAATTGAACGAAGTGCAGGCCACTCGCTTGCTGATCGAACCCGAACTGATCAAAGCGGCAACCCCAGAAGGCGAACTTGACAAAAAGCTAGTTAACGCGATGAACGATCTGGCTCAGATCGCCTTAAGCGAAGACTCTTACGATCGTGCTTACCGTCTGCTAAAGCCGTTGGTCGATCATAAAGTTGAAGACAAAATGGTTTACCAGTTTGCCTTGATGGCGGCTTACGGGTCGGATCACTTTGACGCTGCGACCCAACTGCTGGCAAAGATCAAAGCCGATGGCGACCGCGTGGAAGTTTCGTTCATGCAAGACGCCGTTATGAAATTGCCTCAAATGGTCGAGAACTGGACCGCCGAACAAGTGATTCGCAAAGCCGAGTCAGAGAAGAACGACTTGCCACAAGTGAAACTGGAAACCACCGCAGGCGATATCGTTATCCAACTGTACGAAGATCAAGCTCCCAACGCGGTAGCTAACTTCGTTAACCTGATCGAAAAAGGCTACTACGATGGACTAACATTCCACCGGGTTCTACCACAGTTTATGGCCCAAGGCGGATGCCCCAAGGGGACAGGCAGTGGCGGGCCCGGCTATGAAATCGATTGCGAATGCTACCGTGCCGATTATCGCAAACATTTCTCCGGAACGTTAAGCATGGCCCACGCCGGGCGCAACACTGGGGGAAGCCAATTCTTTTTAACCTTTCTGGCAACGCCCCACTTAGACGGGAAGCACACTGCTTTTGGCCGGATCATCCAAGGGATGGATGTTCTAGCACAGATCAACAAGGTGAATCCTGGTAGCCGAGGCGCAGACCCCAGTCCCTCCAAAATCATCAAAGGTTCGGTCGTCAAGAAACGCGACCACAAATACGAACCAGTCACACACGCGTCGCGACGTTAATTTTGAAGACTGATTCTTAGCCCATTTCGGGTTCACCAAGAACCCGTGACCGCGTTTTGATATGAATCCGAACGCGGTTTTTTTTTGAAAGCAGGACCTGATGAGCCAGTACCCTCAGTATCGCCCCCGCCGCTTACGTCGCTGGCCGTGGATGCGTGATCTGATTCGCGAGCATCATGTTACCCCAGCTGATTTGATCTGGCCTGTTTTCGTGACCCACGCCGATCAGTACCAAGCAATTCCCAGCATGCCTGGCGTCCAACGAATCCCGCTTTCCAAGTTAAACCAAGAAGTCCAAATTGCGATCGATTTGGGAATTCGGGTCATCGCGTTATTCCCAGCAACTCCAACCGATCTTAAAACTCCCGAAGCCGAAGAAGCGTTAAACCCAAACAACCTGATCAATCAAGCCACGTCGCAGATCAAAGCCGCATTTCCTGAGGTGGGTATTCTGTGCGATGTGGCACTGGACCCCTATTCCAGCCACGGCCAAGATGGCTTGGTTCGCGACGGCTATGTCGTCAACGATCAGACCGTTGACATGCTGTGCCAGCAAGCGGTAGTCCAAGCCCAGGCAGGCTGTGACATCATTGCGCCGTCAGACATGATGGACGGAAGAATCGGAATGATTCGCCAAGCCCTGGACGCTGCCGGCTTTATCGATGTTAGCATCATGGCCTATGCCGCTAAGTACGCCTCTGCTTTCTACGGACCCTTTCGCGACGCCGTCGGCAGTTCGGGAAATCTTGGTTCAGGGGACAAGAAGACCTACCAAATGGATCCCGCCAACAGCGACGAAGCCCTTCGTGAAGTGGCACTTGATATTCAAGAGGGTGCCGACATGGTGATGATTAAACCCGGCATGCCCTACCTGGATATCGTCTCGAAAATCAAATCGCAATTCAAAGTCCCGACGTTTGCGTATCAGGTGTCAGGCGAGTACGCAATGCTGTCGGCAGCCGCCCAAAATGGCTGGCTCGACGGACCGGCGGTCATGATCGAAAGCCTTGTCGCGTTTAAGCGAGCAGGGGCTGACGGCATCTTGACCTACTTTGCCAGAGACGCAGCAAAACTACTTGGTGAAACAAAGGGCTAGAAAAAATTGCGGCCACTAACTGCAACCGATGCATGCAAATGTACCTGGCGTTTTCGTTGGCTCCACAAGCTTGCCTTAGCCATGCACGTTGAAATTCGCTTCACTAAAATGAAACCGATGCCCGCACCGCGACTTCGTTAATTCAATTCAATGTCTTTAAGATTATCGGAATCCCTACTGTGCCCATCCCAAACAAGCTATCATTGGAAGACGCTAAATTGCACTTGGAATCTTGGACGCTGGGCACTCCCCTACGACGCCATGCTCGGGCCGTCGAACTTTCAATGCGACAACTGGCAAAAGAATTTTCGCCCGAAGACGAAACCGTCTTTGCAATCACGGGTTTGATGCACGATGCGGACTACGAACAATGGCCAGACGAACATCCTCACAAGATTGTCGCCTGGCTTCACGAAAATCATGAACCCGCGATCGCGGATGCTGTTGCCGCTCACTACACCAAGTGGGGTGTGCCCGCCGATTCGGGGTTGGCCAAAGCCTTGCTGGCTGCCGATGAGGCTACGGGTTTCGTTTGTGCATGTTGTTATGTGCGGCCACGCGGAATCGCCAGCCTGGAAATCAAGAGTATTCTCAAGAAGCTAAAAGATAAGAAGTTTGCAGCAAAAGTGGATCGCCGCGAAATTCAAACGGGCTGTGACCTACTGGGAATTTCGACCGAACAATTGTTCCAGTGGATCGTGCAGGCCTTGAAAGACCACGCCGAAGAATTAGGCATCCAAGGAACCTGATCCCGACAGATTTCTACGATCAGAAAATGCTGGACCAACCTATGACCCCTGGAACCAGCGGTACCTGTTCCCCCAAAATGCCTTAATTCTTTGCTGGCAACTTTTCGCCAGCACTTAAGTTTGATTATCGTTTGCCTGGCTAGATTGCCCAAGACCCGATTGGGGCCTGACGCAGGATTGGGGCCTGACGCAGGATTGGGGCCTCAAATCCGAGGGATTTCACAAACAGCGGGGCCCCTGCTGAAATCGTCGCGCCAAACCATTATAATTCTGTAGGTCGGGGCGACACCCGGCCAAACCCTGTCAAGTTCATCAGCTTAATCCTCATAGCCATTGTGCTGAGTTTTTTGGCTGAGATTAAATAACAAATAAGAGGAAGTGCAAAATGCGTCAAAAACAAAATCGTTTCAATCTTCAAGTGGCAATGCTAAGTGCAAGTCTAGGTTTTGCATCTCTGCTTTCAGGATGTGGCGAAACTAAGATTGAAGAAGATGTTGCAGTCACCCCACCTGCCTCATTCGACAGCTCGAGCATGGCCGTACCTCCTGGTTACGACAAAGTTGAACTAGGCTCGACCAAGCCTGTTTTCAAACACAACGACATCTATATTGCAGGCCAACCGGCGGCAGACGACATGCAAGCGTTAAAAGATGCCGGAATCACTCGAGTGATTTCAGTTCGCGGCGAAGGAGAAATCGATTGGGATGAAAAGGCTGCAGTAGAAGCCGCTGGCATGGAATTCTTCAGCATTCCGATGGCGGCCCCAGAAGACATGACCGACGAAGCATTGACCAAGATTCGTGGAATGTTAAGCCAAAGCAGTGAAAAACCTGTCATGTTGCATTGTGGCGCAGCGTCACGAGCAGCCGCTATCTGGATGACTTACAATGCGATCGACGAAAAAGCAGGCGTAGAAGACGGATTCAAGAATGCGAATCGCATGCTTTCGATTCCTGATCAATGGGCGGGACCTGCGGGCGAATACGTGGTTCGCGAAAGCAAGAAGTAAAAGATCGAATGATACTTAATTGGCCCAGGGTCGCTGGGTCGTTGGGTCGCTGACTAATTCAGGTAAGGCCTCACTGGACCAAGCAATGAATCTTCTTGGTTTAGAACTTGGCCCTCGACAATGCTTGAATCCAAACGCGATTTATTCTAGAACCGCTAGGCCCAGCTAAGGATCGGTTTACTGGAACCCTGCCCACGACTTTGACGACTTTGATGGACCCGAACTTGCAAGAGCGGTTCGATGCTGGGAAGCCGCATCGACGGTTGGCTTGGGCTGTTTTGTCCAGTTTAAAGGTAGCATTTGGGTTGACTAGCGGTGCTTTTCAGCCCAAACTTGCTCTAACACGATTACAGATACAGTTCAAATTTCGGTTAACCAGCGACGTCCAAGGCGCCGCTTATAGCCTTTGCTGCGACTGTTATTCCAATCCAAGTCCCAAGAACCGTTAATTGGCAAGTATTGCTGGCGGCACATGAGCGCCGCAAATGACGCTTTTCACCTCTAACTTTTCGTAGTTTGCCAATGCCTTCACCCGATTGGAACTGGACGATCGAGAAGCAAATATGCAGCAAAGCTGAATTAGCTGCATTGCTGATCCGCGATATCGTTGCGGAATTGGAGCGATCTGGCTGGTCCAAAAAGGAACAATTGGACACTCACTTATGCCTGGAAGAAGCGTTTATGAACGCGATCAAGCATGGCAACGACAACGACAACACCAAGTGCGTTAATCTGAAGTGTTGGATCAATGGCCAAATTTTTCGAATACAAATTTCAGACGAAGGCCCTGGCTTTCGCCTGGAAGACATTCCCGACCCTACGGCGGAAGAGAATCTGACCAACACCAGCGGTCGAGGACTCATGCTGATGCGGCACTACATGGACGTTGTCGATTACAACGATCTTGGGAACTTGGTTACCTTGGAAAAACATCGAAAATCCGACCCCAGTTAATTCCGCCACCGATTGATTCGGACTTTGGCCGCGATCTTCTTTCCGCGATCTTCTTTCCGCGATCTTCTTTCCGCGATCTTCTTTCCGCGATCTTCTCTAGGTAGGCCCCAACTTCGAAACTTGCAGCGGGAAAATCTCGCTATTTACTTCGCGCTATTTCCAGCACACCACCTCACTGCATTGCACTTCACTGCATTGCACTTCACTGCCTGCGTTCTGTGCAATATCGGCTGCCGTTTCACGATTGACCGTTTATTCGTCTGACGAGGAATTCGAACGCTTAGCTGGCGCAGCCAACTTCGCTGCCGCTCGCAAATCAATACACACCATCTCCTCATCGTTTCTGGCGAACATCATTCCCTTGGCAAATGCCGGATGCGACCAAACCACCATGCGTCCTCGAGCCCGACTTAGTGGCTGCAACACTTTTTGGCGACCCAGTTGCTGGTATCCCTCTGGTGTTAGGTTTGCCAATATCAATTCACCCTGATCGTTGAACAACCAGTAATGTTGACCGTCACTAACAATAAAAGTGGTCGCAAATAAGGCCTTCTCGCCCTCCTGCGGTTCAAACGATCGCCACTTGATCGAACCGGTAGCCAAATCCAAACAACGCATTTCTCCCATACCCGAAACGCCGTAAACGAATCCCTCACTGACAAACGGTGTCGCCATCAAAGCGTTCAAACCCTGGGCATGTTCCTGGTCCTCAGGATTGTCAACCCAAACCACGGAAGGTTCCTTACCTTCGGCCGTTGGCTTCAAGTCCAGCACCAAACTGCCGCTATAAAAATCGCTAACAATCAACTTATCTTCAAAAATCTGAGGGGTTCCGATCGTGACCGCAGGCCCCTGAGCCTTGGATGGATCTGCGAATTTGGTGTTCCACAAGGTCTTTCCGTCCGAAGGATCCACCGACATCAAGCCAAAGTCGTGCCAGAAAATAAGTTGACGCTTGCCCTCGGCTTCGTATATTACCGGCGGAGCATAGCCGATTTCCTTAACCGTCCCTGCCTTCCAAAGGATTGTGCCTGTCATCTTGTCAAATGACACTAAAGCGTTTCCGTCGCCGCCCACTGTGCAAATCAATTGCTTTCCATCGATCAACGGATGTGCCGAGTATCCCCAAAACGGCGCCTCTTTGGCCAGGCCTTCCAGTAAATTTTGGCTCCAAATTTCTGATCCATCGCTGGCGCTAAGACACCACAGATTCCCCATCGCTCCAAGTGCATAGACTCGATCGCCTTCCACCGTACAAGTGGTACGTGGTCCAAACGGGTAGCTGATTTTGTAAATCTGCGGGTAAGACTTTTCCCATAGCAACGAACCATCGGCTTCATTGAAACATAGAACCCGTTCAATGCCTGGCTCCTTAGCTGCTCTTTGCTGGGCAGTATGTTCCCAGTCCATCAGATAGACTTTGCCATTGGCAACCGCTGGCCCGGTATATCCCATCTTGACCGGAATCCGCCAAACGACCGGCAACTGCCCGTCCTGGAACTTATCAACTAGGCCCTCGGAGGAGAACACACCACTACGATTTTCCCCCAGCCATTGGGGCCAATCTTGAGCCACCACGCCGCGACTTACCACAGACAAGCAGACGATCGCTAGAACACAAAGGCAAAAACGGTTGAACTGCATCAAGTACACTCCAGAAACTGCCGCTATTTTCTTCACTATCGACTTTCTCTAATGATCAAGCACGCCCCACATCAGTCTAAACTCCGCAGACAATCCCAACCAGGATCATCTGAAATCATGAAGCCGAAACCAAGCAAACCAACGGGCAGCAACTAACTTGACTCGAGGAAAGCGTGCATCGCCTTCATCCGAATCCGGTACTCGACAATCTTCTTTCACTGCATCCGCCGGCAATCACACTCGCCCCGCACTATCCAGAACTGCCCTGCCCTAGCCTTCCAACGAGAGTCGTTGCTGCTGAACAAAATCTAACCCAAAAGTTCCAAGTCGAAACGCGGAAAAGTGGCCACAACAACGGCGGAACTTGGCTGATTTTAAATCAACGTCGATTCACCACGCGGTGCCCAACCCACCACGTAAGCGTGTTCGCGCACAGTTATCCGATGTCCGATCCAAAATCACTACAGGCTGATCTTGATGCTTTTGATCATCTGCAAGAATCGCTTCTCGTTTTCGTTAACCGTTTCTTTGGGTCCATACATCTTAAAGAAGTAATTCCCAGCGATCTTGGTCTCCACCACGGCGGCGATCATCCGGTAATCTTCTCGCTGGACTGAATTGCCGGCAAACGGGCCAGCCGAATCAGCGTAAGTACCTGTAATGTCGACCAAGTGAACCGTCATGCCGTTCACTTTTTCCTTCTTCTGCTTGGTGTGTTCCGACGTCGCTGAATCATCTGCTTGGGAAAACTGGCCGATCCAACGGTCCACATTTTGTTCGATCGATCCGCCCGAAGCCATCACTGTCAAACGTGCAACATCCGTCTTGGCCTTCACTGGCTTAGGAGCGAATTCTGCCTCCACAATGTTGAATTTTGGCTTCTTCTTTTCCCAAGCCTTTGGGACTTTCAAGTCGATCCGTCCTTCGGCCAAAACCACATCAACCAATTCTTCGGGCTTGACTTCTTCCTTCTCGTCGGTCGTGTCTGGCTTGGCCTCTTCGGGATTGGCCTCTTGGGTGACTTCTTGACCGGCTTCCTGCATCGTAGTGGCATGCGAATTTTCGGCAAAACCAAGTGGTAAACCGGCGGCAAACAGCCCTGCTAGAACCATTGATTGAAAGTTGTTCTTCATAAAATCATCCTCATCTTTGTTTTGATATTAATTCCAGCCCCAGCTTCCGACTTCTTCAATGGCACCAGACGCTCAGTCGCGCGGCAGCCATAAAAAGCTGCGCAAGCAAGTGGACATTGCCTTCCTTCGTTTGCACTGCAAGTTTGCACTGCAAGCTTAGATTGCGGTAAGTCTTCTTCTGCCGCTCGCTTTCCGAGCTAGGTTTCATCGCTTCTAACGTTTTGAAGTCTTGCTTGTAGACTATTCTACCATCACTCCTAGAAGAACCAACCGCCAATCGATCGCTACCTCAACCAGCGGTCGACCAAGGTCAAGCTAAGCAAAGGAGTCAAGCTAAGCAAAGGAGTCAGGCTAAGCAAAGGGGTCAAGCTAAGCAAAGGGGTCAAGCACTTCCGTGGGTGACCTTTCAGGTGCCTGAGAATCTTCGGGTGCCTTTGTTTGCACCAGCTGGTAAAGCACCAATCCAACGATGACGGCGACCACGGCCAAAAATAGCAAAATCGAAACGAACAACCAAGAATTAGCACCACGCTGGGCGACGCTCGCACTTTCGGTCGCGAATCCCGCCTTTGAAATTTCCGCAGTAGGTGACCACTGAATCGGATGCTCCATGGGCGATCGGATCTTGGATGCCAACTGAGGAAACACATCCACAGCTTGGCGCCAATTCGCCCAACCCTCACGCCAAACATGACAAGTATTGGACACGCGCCCCTGACTTACCCAAGCCCTCATTTGCTGGCCGTTGGCCGGGCCATATTGCGCGCCCGTTTTGTGCCGAACATACCAAACCGATTGAGGAGAATCAGCTATCCAATCAAAATGCTTATTCGGTTGATCATCCGCCAATTCCGTCGGCCGATCCAAAACGAATGAACCAGCCTCCATGTCCATGTCCATGTCCAAGTCCAAATCCAAGTCCAAGTCCTCGAACTTCGCCGCCGATGCGTTACCCGTTGCAGACATAGAAACCTGACCCGCATTTTCCACAGCCGACCAGTCAGGCACCAAAGGCGCTGGAGCAGGCTGACCTTGGGTCGCGGAATCCACCGGGCCGCTCCGCTGTGACATCTCGATCACGGCGGAATCGAATAACTGGTCAGGATCAGGCAGTGCACCCGAAGATAGCTTCTTGCCAGCGATTGCCGTACCAGTCACCTGTGCACCTGCCACCGGTGCACCGACCTGTACATCCAAGCAGACCGTCTGGTCCACAGGCTTCAATTGGTCGTTTGGGGGCACGATGAGCCGAGTATCACACTTCGGACATATCCCTCGCCGACCCGCCAAGTGAACCTTGACGTTCAATGCTTTTTGACATCCCGGACAGTGAAATCGAATACCCATATGCTTCTGAATCAAACCGACAATGCTACGGAAACAACAGCTTCAAGCCGACCTTGAGCTCAATGATTATTCTTCAAAATTCTCGCACCCAAACAAAGCCCTGCCCCAACCATGCACCTACCAGACGTCTACACCTACCAGACGTCTACACCTACCAGACGTCTACACCTACCAGACGTCTACACCTACCTAATCCACCTACCTAAAAAAGTTTGCACCCGCTTGGCATTAAGTAAAAAATACGCCTGGGAACGACTTTCAACCGGCAGCGACGCTTTCCAACCGTCCAATCCAAACGCTTGCCAGCAACCCAACGGGACCGTTGCCAGCACTTGCGGTCGCGGCTTTCAGCCAAAACCGTCAAGCAATCGTCCTGGCCGTCCCCCGATCGCAAGATATCTATCTTAGCAAAGCTGTCTCTATCTTAGCAAAAAGGTTCGCCAAAGGGGCAATCTTTTGCCACTCTGTGACCACTTCGCACAAGCCCAAGAACTGCATTTATCACTGGCAAGGCCTGGAATTGCTCTTTACTTATGGTCCAAATTTAGGCAATCATTCATAATCGGCCATCCAAAGCGTCCTAAAAGCTGCAGTCGGTTTGACCTGCGTCTAATTACGAGCAACTGGCTTTGCCCCGAATCTGGCTTCATGTCACGCTTGATTCGGGGAATGGATTCGGGCCGATAGTTGATTCGCCGGGACGGCATCCAACCGCCTGCAGACTTCCCAGCGAAAGCCGTCCTAGCCTAAAAAACCCGCACTTGTTAAGTGGGTGAGCGGCAACTTTGTGATACCTACGATCGATTAACGTTCCTAAAATTTGACACGCCCGATTGTGCCAAGAATCAGACATTTAGGCGTATGACAAAATGAAAACGGCCATAAACACAATGCCCAACCTAACCGCCAAAGACGCCGACCGAACCTTGTGTAACGTGATTGGTTTCACCTGCAGTTGTTGTATTTTCCTGGGCTTGGTTTGCCTAAACGGGTGCAGCGACAGCGAACCCACGGTGGCCTCGGTGACCAAAACCAGTGCTGTTCTGGAGAAGACCAAGCAGTCTCACTTCCAACCCCTACAAGATGAACTTCGACAACTCTCTGCCGATCACGCCCTACCCGAGCAAATCGACGGGTCCAGAATCATTACATCTCCCAACGCCGAATCTTTTGCCGCGAACGTCGGCACGATTCTGGATGAGAAACAGACGCAACGCATCTTGACTCGACTGGACGATTTTTTCCCCGACGGTCGACGCCCCGTAACCGCCCTCACGCTGGAACAAGCCGCCGGCTTTGTAAAGTTCTACCAAAGTCAACAGATGGCGGCCAGAAAGTCGCTTGATGGGCCACAAGATCAATTCCAATGGCTGGCTGCGGACGGTTGGTTTGCCGACACTTCGTTTACCGAAAAGGCTCACGCCCTATGCGGACTGGAATTAATCTCTGGCATTGACGCGATCACTTCGGGCAACCTGCCAGCTGCGATCGAAGCCATTTCTTACTCGGGCAGAATCTTGCGGCGCCTGGGCGAAGACCAACATCTGACGTCGCGTCTAACGGTTGTCAATCTACGGCGCCAATGGCTGGAAATGATCGCCGTCGCCGTGGCTCATCCCGATATCCAACGTGAACATTTGCAACAAATCTACGATCTACTACTGCGTCAAATGGCAAACTGGCCCGACGAATCTAAACCCTGGATTGTCGACCGTGCCATTGGCCTGCAAACGTTTGAACTGGTTCGCCAAGGGAATTACTTGTCGCTTCTGGATAAAGAAGAAACCGACAAGTTGGAAGAAGAAGGGATGCAGGTCATTAAATCCAGATCGGTCCTGCGTTACATCGATCAAGATGAAATGTTCTATCTGGCTATCATGCGGCGACTGATTGGTGTTGTGAAAGTTCCGTACAACGAACGGACTTCGGTTCGAGATGAAATCAAAGCAAAGATAAAGGCCGCACCCGAAAGCGAGCAGTATCCTCAAGTTTCTGTAGAACTATTGCTTGATGGAATCGACAACGCCCAACGGCGAATCTCCGATGATCGTGCCCGCTGCGAGGCCTGGGTCCTGGCCGTGGCCCATAGCATCACGGCCCAAGCCCCAGATTACGCGAAAAATCCGACCACAGGCGAAGCTTTCGAAATTCTAAGCGATGAAAATGTTGTCGAAGTCAAAGGCTTAACCCCCGCTCAGTTCGACCGCCCGGTCATCGCACCCAAACGCTAACATGACGCCCGTTGCATCTGCAAGACGAACTGAAACACTTTGAAATAGCGATTCGCGCCTAAATCACGTCGTGGATTCCTATTAAATTCGCTTAATATTCGGCGGCCACTTCACGACCTTTAATGGTTGCCATTGCCGGCAAAATGACGTCAGCTTCGTAGGGCAGGAACTTAACGCTTCCATCTGCGAAAACAAAATTCTCGCCACCTGGGTGCATACTCCAAAAATGCAACGAATCACATTGCTGATCCAAATCGCCAGCCTGAAAATGATAGGGACCCAACTCACATTGCGCATTGCCCTGTATCCAAGCGTTAATCTCGCGAGCACCTAATAACGTTCCATTGATCCCTTGTCCGCAATACCACCAACCAAAATATCCGTCGGCACCGGGCAAACGTTCGCCAAACATTAAAGTGTTGGATAAACCATCTTTTATTTCAGCTGTCCGACGCGCGATTCCCAGGCAGAACACACCATCTAAACTCTTATAGTCGGTGCCGTTGACACCTAAATAGTAAGTAAAGGCCTGCTTCCCCCAAAATGAACTAACATGAGTGTTCGTAGTCAAAGGAGAACTGGGCAAACAAATTCGGGAAGTTCGACACCCCGTGTTAAATGGTGTTCACTGACCGGCGACAGCCAATCCTTCGAATAATCCAATACCGTTTGATCCCACAATTGACCGCGCTCAATGTAAGGCAACAATTGCGTCAGCAATGACATGAAAGGCGTTTTACCATACTTCGAATCGTAGCCTGGAAAATCAGGATGGACTATGTTTGGTCCAGGATAATAACCCACTGGAAATTTCTGTTTGGCCGATTCGTAGTTGAAACAGGCGATTCCCAGTTGGCGCATCTTGTTGCGACATTCAATCCCCCTCGCTGCCTCGCGGGCAGACTGAACTGCGGGTAACAACAAACCCCCTAAGATCGAAATAATTCCGATCACCACCAACAGCTCGACTAGCGTGAAACCGCTATAGGCAGAAAATCCATAACGAATTCGTACATTTCGTCTGTTCCCAAGTTCCATGTTGGCTCTCCGTCTTCGCACATTAGTCAAGCGAGTCAATGATCAAAGTTTCCGGGGATCTGTTTCTATTAACCGAATCGTTTCTTATACACAAACGCAGCGCCAATAAACACAGTTCCCAGTATAAGTAGATACCAAGGTCGGAACCAAGTCTTGGGTTTCGTTACCGGGGAAACCATTCCGTAGTGCGTTAGGCTAAAAGCATCCGCAGGCAAAATTTGGTCACTTAGAAAAGTAACTTCAATCGCAGTTTCGGTAAACAAATCTTGGACATCCACATCCGCGTATAATTCACGATTTGACAAATCCAAAATGTACTCATGCACACTGCTTTTTACAAACCAAGAACCGTTGAAGTCTTGATAGACAAATTGATCAACTCTACGCTCGCCGTCGGAAAACAACGATTCTGCTTTGATCGGCAAGAAGGCCCGCAGCGGATCCAACCACAAGGTCCCCGATGTCAACGTTGAGGCATTGAACCCTTTATTCTGACACTTTGAATAATCCGATTGATAGTCCAACTTCACAAGTTCTTTCCCATCGACCAATGCCTGGCTAATTTGCGAAACAATAATGCGCTCCGAATTTAAATCGAAATAGCCAAACGATATAAACCCTCCGATTTTAATGCCCGCGTACTCTAGATTTCCGACCGATGCAGCAACGCGAAAGTCTGGCTCCTCGACTTGGCGTATGCCCGTCGTCGACCACGCTTGCTGATCACTGGGCGCTTCAAATTGCATTCCCGTCTGAGCGGACGATTCATTGGTTCCATCAAAAAGGGTTAGCCTACCCCCCGCGTATTCCGAAGTCGCAGAATAGCAACTTGCAAGCAAAAGCCGTTCCCCGTCTCGAGCGAAAGTATGAAATTCAGTTCGGGCAACCGCGTTTCCCTTCTTCAGCACATACGTCATCCGACACTGTGCAGCTTGGTTACTAGCAAGAAACACTTCATTCCAACTCGCCTGAACCTCGGCAGCCGTTGGCGCATCTTGGCCAAAAGCAATCGTTTCCAAATTCATTAGCATTACAAAAAACGAAATAACAACGAATCTTAGAATTAACATCACATTCAACCTCAATAAAATAATCGGCCACCAAAACCAGTATTCGGAAGCAATAATGTCGCGATCGCGACCCTAGCCAGTTCAACCCAAAATCAACAAACCTCGTCTAAAGCCCGGGCCCCTTAACCGGTTCACCACAAATACAGAATTCAGGCACAACCGCTGAGGTACACTTACATTTATCGCAGGCTGGTAAGTTTCCATTACCACTATTCCCAAGGCAATCCGCGTTCGCTTGATTACAAAAAGGCGGTCTCTTCACAGTGCAGTCTCCAGTATCACAGGGGATGTCCGTTTTATTGTTGAAACTGATGGTGATCTCTGAATACTGTATAGGTTAATGATTCTTGGATTGACTTACAAGCCTCTTCGCCGGTGTTCTTTCCTTGAGCCGTAGGCGAAAGGAAAGA
>Ga0209390_10000336_pt1 | contig 89798 bp, 64 predicted proteins | sample BON01_FD_187212 | JGI IMG/M metagenome (GOLD analysis project Ga0209390, IMG submission 187212) | Freshwater microbial communities from Lake Bonney liftoff mats and glacier meltwater in Antarctica - BON-01 (SPAdes) (version 2) | ecosystem: Environmental > Aquatic > Freshwater > Ice > Glacier... | reverse complement strand
CCAAACCCGCGCACCGGGTCCACCGAAAAACACGACGAAAAAACCAGCAAATTAGACCACTTTCCACCAAAACCCTGGCCGGTTTTGACCCGCAAACAAGTGGCCGGTTTTAACCCGCGCACTGACAACTGTGAATCGCTAAAGACTGAAGGCGAGCAGTGCGCCTATGAATGACTATGCTCCGGCCCGGGAAATTCACCCAGGTGAACTTCATCTACATACTGCTTCACAGCATCAATCGCTGACGTCCGAAGACTTGCGAAGTGTTTTAGAAACTTCGGCTTAAAATCCGGTGTTAGCCCCAGCATATCGGGGCCAACCAAAACCTGCCCGCTACATCCAGGGCCGGCGCCGATGCCGATCGTAGGAATTGAAAGAGCCGCTGTAATTCGCGCCGCGATGTCGGCCGGAACCAATTCCAGCACGATCGCAAACGCTCCCGCGGCTTCTGCGGCCTTGGCATCAAGCAACAGCTGCTGTTCGTCACGCTGAACTTTTCCCATGCCACCGAGCTGCCGCACAGCCTGCGGTCTCATTCCAACATGAGCCATCACCGGAATGTCAGCCCGCATAATCGCTCGTATCGTTTCACTCTGAATGCATCCGCCTTCCAGTTTGATTGCGTCGGCACCGGTTTCCTTAATAATTCGGCCAGCGTTGCGGACTGCATCGGAAGAGCTGACCTGATACGACATAAATGGCATATCGACGACCACCAGCGCACACTCGACGGCCCGCACAACCATTTCTCCGTGATAGATCATTTCGTCCAGAGTTACCGGCAGAGTGCTCGAACGCCCCTGCACGACCATACTCAGACTATCTCCGACCAGAATACTGTCGACGCCGGCCTCGTCCATGATTCCAGCCCACATGTGATCGTAGGCCGTCACCATCGCAAGACGTTTTCCGGCCGCTGCAAAACTCAAAAAGCGAGGAACAGTAATCTTGTTCTTGGATGGGCTCACGGTATGGACTCTAAATCGTTGTCTAGCGGAAATCGCAACGAGACGGGGCGGGGGAATCGAGCAGACGAATGGCGACCTAGTTGGAAACATTAACAGTTGAGTGTTCAGGAGGCGTGCCGGTTGTGCTGCTCAGGACTGCGTTTTACGTCGAATCGGTCACTTTTGCCAACGGCTGGCTCACAATTCACTTCCAATCGTCACGTTCGACCCAACCTCCCAGAAGGAAATTGGTGATCTCCCCTATTTTATCGGCAGATTCATGAAGTCCGAGCTAGGGTCTATCAGGTGAACATTTACGCCATTCAGTAAGGACCAACCCACTACACCTTGCACAGCAGTTCTCCGAAGTCAAAGACCATGGCGCTAAAACAACACAACAATGTCCAGACCCCAACAACTTAGATCCGACGCGGCTACTATTCGTATTTCGTCTGGTAACAGCAGCGACGCCCCGCTTTTGGTGCATCGGGAAATGCTGTTAAAAGACCTGCCAGCGCGCGGTTCACATCAGTACGTGCTGATTTCTGATGACGATTCTCAGATTGTCGGCGTAGTACCGACCAGCGAAATCGACCGCCGCCTGCTTTCGTCAAACAAGTTCGAAAGAACCCGCTGGGCCGCCATGCCCATTGGCGCAATGTCAAAGCTATCGTTTTCTGAAGCACGATCATCATCTCCTGTGCTGGAGCAATCAGAAACGCACTGCACGGCAATCCTGCAGGGCGATGTCTTATTCGGACTGTCAGTTGATGGAGATCTGTTCTTCAACTGGAAACGACTCGAAAGCGTGTTTTCCGCAGCCTTGTCTGATCCACTGACGGGTCTGATGAACCGGATGGCATACGAACGAAGACTGCTCGAAGAATGGAACCGGTCGGCTCGTACGACAACATCCATTGGTGTTGTGATGATGGACCTAAACGACTTCAAAGAGATCAACGACACATACGGCCACGTGGTCGGCGACCAGGTTCTGGCGGAAGTAGGTCGAAAGCTCGAAATATCGATGCGTTCCTACGACGTTGTCGCTCGGTTCGGTGGTGATGAGTTCGTCGCAATTTGCCTTGGCTGTGCCCCAGAGGAAATCGCGATTCCAGTGGTCCGACTTCTGGACAGCCTTGCCGAAATCAACATCAGTTTCGGCAACCAGACAATTAGCGTTTCGGCGAGCATTGGTGCGGCAGTTCGTCACGGGAATTTCGCAGAATCTAATGCCGAAGACCTGTTTATTGCAGCTGACAACTGCCTTTACGAGGCAAAACAATCTGCACATCTCGCATGGAAAGTAGAATTCGGTAACGACACAAACAGCCGGGCAGAACCAATCGCCAGTTCGCCTTGCACAACTGCAAACATCGTCGATTTGTTCAAGATCTGAATCAACTTTTTGATCAAGGTAAGAGTTTCTGAAATGACACTTTTCAACAAAACCATGCTATGCGAGTTTGACAGCGCTCTGAGACCTACCGAAATCACACCGACTGCTGAACCACTTGACGCGGACGTTCAGTGGACACTTTTGGGTCATCTGTACGAAAACAGCAGTGTGCAAACAATTGCTGTGAAGACTCAGCCCGTCACGATCGGACGCCATCCGGAAAACTGAGTTTGCGTGGCGAACACAACAGTATCCAGCTACCACGCGGAAATTCTGACTGCAGGGGACAAATTGCTTGTCCGTGATCGAGACAGCACCAATGGCACCCTGTTAAATGGGCGTCGACTGCAGACTATAGAAGCCTTGCGTGACGGTGACATACTTCACGTTGGAAATATGATGCTCACTGTGCATCGGGGTAACTCCATGATGGCCACGGAAACGGTGGCGTCAGACGCAGCTGGGGACGCCATAGCACAGGTTCAGTTCAATACGCTGATGCAGCGCCCAGGGGTCGATCCGTATTTCCAGCCGATCGTAAAACTGAATGATCACGAACGAGTCGGTTTTGAAGTCCTCTCTCGAAGTCGGTTTATTGGACTTGAGACGCCGGCGAAAATGTTCAAGGTCGCCGCACAGCGAACAAGCGAAGCTGCTTTGAGTCGCATCTGCCGAATCGAAGGGATGCGAGCCAGCTGTGAACTGGGAAGCGACATGCAGTTCTACCTGAACACACATCCCGCTGAGCTAAAAGACGAAGGGCTGTTTGATGCTCTGTTTACTCTGCGTGAACAATATCCCGAACAGTCCATCATGCTGGAGGTTCACGAATCAGGGGTAACGTCTTTGGATTTCCTCAGAAAGCTTCGCGAAATTCTTAACGAAGTCAACATGGGCCTGGCCTACGACGACTTCGGTTCGGGCCAGGCTCGATTAACCGAATTGATTGAAGTTCCGCCAGATGTTCTGAAGTTCGACTTGCAACTGATTCAGGGATTACCAACGGCCACTGCAGCACGTCGATCGACGATTGCCGGACTGATTAAGATCGTCAAGGACCTTAACGTGATAACACTGGCGGAAGGAATCGAAACCGTTGAAGAAGCAGCAATCTGTCGAGACCTGGGGTTCGAACTAGCTCAGGGCTATCTCTTTGGAAAGGGAGAACCCGTTCACAAATGGCTCGCGAAGTAATTCTCCAAAGCTGAATTCGATTACCAATGTCAACCCTAGCTCCCGCAGCCCCAGATTCGTCCCTGCTTTCTTTGCTCCTCAGTGGAGAAAGATTCTGGCCGACGGACCCCACATCAGTGCATGAACTGGGTCTTACGGAACCGTTTCTTGAATCGCTGGTATCAAAGTTACTACTTTCCAGCGGTAACGTCAGCGGCAGAACCGTAGCGGTAGAATTGTGCCTTCCGTTTAAAGTCGCAGAAGCAACACTGGAACGACTACGAACCAGGCGACTGGTGACTCACGCTGGCGCAAGTAGTTTTAACGATTACATTTACGGCCTTTCCGACGAAGGCCGCAAACGAGCGCAATCATTCCATAACGAGTGCTCGTATGTCGGGCCGGCTCCGGTTCCATTAATGGACTACATCATTTCCGTGGAAGCCCAGGCAATCGGCGACGAACCGATTCGACGCGGCGAACTGGCGGATGCGTTTCACGATATTTCGATCGAAGAAGAACTGCTTGATCTGATCGGCCCGGCAGTAAATTCCGGAAGTGGTATGTTCCTTTATGGAGCTCCAGGAAACGGAAAATCGACTCTGGCTCGCCGAATCACCAGTTGCTTCGGTCAGGAAATCTGGGTGCCGCACGCCATCATCGACGGAAGGCAGATTATCACTTTTTTCGACCCTGCGTATCATCGTCAGGTTGAGCAGCCCAGCCACAACACCAACGTTGACAATCGATGGGTTCGCGTCAGGCGACCAACTGTAGTAGTGGGTGGCGAACTCACGCTGGACAATCTTGAGATCCGCCACGATCCTGTTTCGAACATTAGCGAAGCTCCTTTGCAGTTAAAAAGCAACTGCGGTTGTCTGCTGATCGATGACTTTGGACGACAGCGTATTTCGCCGGAAGAACTGCTGAATCGCTGGATTGTTCCACTGGAAAACAAACACGACTTTCTAACTCTGCCCACTGGAAAAAAGATTCAGGTCCCCTTCGAACAGCTGATCATTTTTTCCACAAATCTTGAACCAGCTGATCTGGTTGATGAAGCTTTTCTGAGACGTATTCCGTATCGCATCGAATTGCGAGATCCCAACGAAAAGGAGTTTAATTGTCTGTTTCAGATCGCTGCAGAAACGGCTGGCTGTTTCTACGATCCAGATGCCGTTCAATATCTTCTAAACGAACATTACAAAAAACAAAATCGACCGCTGCGAAGGTGCCATGCCAGAGACCTGCTGCTTCAGGTCAAGAACTACTGCACATACAACGATTTGCCATTCGAAATGCGATCGGACTATTTCGACAAAGTGGCGAACAGTTTCTTTACTGAAGTCAAGACAAAAGACCTGCGAGCCGCTGGCACGATTGAGGACAGATAATGACCATCACGCACAAAATTGGCCAAACGGAGATGATCCGTTCTGAACCAGCTGATCGCGTCAATGCGCTCGACGGGATCCAGCTGGCTGACTACGAACTTAAAGAACGTCTTGGTGCAGGCGGATACGGAGAAGTCTGGCGCGCTATTGGGCCGGGCGGTCTCGCGAAAGCAGTGAAAGTACTTTACGGCGAACGCACGGGCAATCACGCCGAAGCCGAACTGAAAGCTCTTGAACGAATGCGCGAACTGCGACATCCGTTTCTGCTGAGCATTGAACGCATTGAGGTGGTTAATTCACGCTTGATCGTTGTCACTGAATTGGCAGACAAAAATCTTTCGCAGCGATTCTCGGAATGTCGCGCCAAAGGTCTGCCCGGTATTCCGCGCGACGAACTACTCGGCTATCTGAAAGATACGGCAGACGCACTCGACTTCATGGTCGACCAGCATGGTCTGCAGCATCTGGACGTTAAACCGGACAACATCCTGCTGCAGGGTAATCACGCAAAGGTCGGCGATTTTGGTCTGGCAAAGAATCTAAACGCCACCAACGTTTCCATCGTGAGCGGCTTCACGCCGATGTATGCGCCGCCGGAACTTTTTGAAGGTCGGCCCGGTCGATCTTCGGATCAGTACAGCCTGGCGATTGTTTATCAGGCGATGCTGACAGGTAAAATGCCCTTCAACGGCAGAACGGCCGCACAACTGACGGCTCAACACCTGCGAAGCCAGCCGGATCTCACAGAGCTTCAGCCGATAGACCGGCCGGTTATTGCCCGAGCGCTGTCCAAGAATTCGCACTCACGCTACGACAGTTGCGGACAGTTTGTCGAAGAACTTGTACGTCGAAAACACGCTCGCATCAGCAATCCAGCGGTTTTAACCAACTGCCCGGACACAGATTCAAATTTCGCAGGCACGGAACTTCTTAAGACTCAACTGTCGGAGGAAGGCAAAGCCCGCCAGATACAGGCTTCTCAACCGGTCCGAATTTCAGTGTCGCCGACACAGGGAAAGGCGCTTCGACGGTCGGTCTTCATCGGAATCGGAGGCCTTGCCGGAGAAGTCCTGCGTGACGTTAAAGAAATCGTCGGCGAACATCAGGGAGAAAACGGCGAAACGGTTTTCCCCCTGCTGCAAATCGACACCAACCGGCTTTCGTTGTCTACTCTGCGTAGCACTGACAACAGGGTTGGCCTGTCGGCGGATGAAACCATCGCAATTCAACTTCGGTCGGCGAAAGATTACCGCTCCGCATCCGAACTGGACCTTTCCTGGCTTAGTCGTCGCTGGCTGTTCAACATTCCTCGTTCCGGACAGGTCGATGGCATTCGTCCATTGGGACGACTGGCCCTTTTTGACCACAACCGCCAGGTCGAAGCCAAACTTAGCCAGCTACTTGAACAGGCAACAACAGAAGAATACAAAAACGCAGCCAACCGATTAAGCGGGTTGCCAATCGCAGACAGCGGGATCGACGTCTACATTGTCGGAGCAACATCGGGTGGCACCGGCAGTGGAGCCATTGCCGACATAGGGCTGATGATTCGAAAAATTGTCAAGATGAACGACATCAAGGATCTCGAAATCCATGGCGTTCTCGTCCACGGCACCGGTGCAATGCGAAATGTCGCGGATGTTCAGGAAGCGAACACTGCCTGCCTTCTGAAGGAACTAAGACACCTGTCAACTCCCGGACTGGGTACTGACCGCGGCTTCAGCAAGTCTCCGGATCTACGGAATGTCTCGCCGTTTGACAATACTTTTTTTCTGCACATCGGCAATGGATTAAATACGCATCAGTTTGCCTGGAGATCCAGGAGTATCGCCAAGTTCCTTTACGAATCCACCGCCACAGCAGCTCAGTTCGATCTGCGAGACTGGCGAGTCACCCACGAAGACGAATACTCGGCCGCTGATCATCTCCGTTTGATTGGCATCGGTCTGCAGGACGCCGAATCTTTCCAGTTAGCGTCAGACCAAAGTGCTGACCTTTGCTCCGTGTTGCTGAGACACTGGTGCAATTTTATCGTGCCGCACGCTGGTGCAAAATCAACTAAGCTTCCGGCGTCACTCAGTGATAGCCAGGCGCTGTTGAAAAAACTGCACTTAACCGACGAAACGCTCCCTCAACAGGTCATGACGCTGTTGCGAGGAGAAAAAGGCCGAGAGATCGAAGCGTACGCCGCTGAAGTCAACGATGGACTGACTTCGGTTATCGATCCCAACACAGTAACTCGCGGCGAAGTCATGGACTTCCTGTCACAGCAACTCTCAACTGTCACAAATCCACAACAAGGACGTCGTTCGCTGCACCAGATTGTTTCGGGCGTACAGTTGTCGCTGCTGGGGAATACAAAGAACTGCGAACTGGAAATTCAAAATCACCTCACGCAACTGCTCGACATGCCCCATCGACTCGAAGGAGCTTCCGTGGCCGCCGGATTCCTGCGAGCAACTTTAAAAAGAACGGCTCAGGGCTGCTCTGACCTGCTGTGTGATATCGAAAACACGTTCAGTGAACTGGCTTTGGAAGCGGATCCCGATGTACGTTTCGCCGCTGGCGGACATGCAGATGCTGATATCAAATCGTTCTGTCAGCAATACTGCGTGCTGCTGGCATATCAAACGATCTATCAATGCTATCTAAACCATGTTGCTACTGTGACTGACTTTGTTAACAAGTCGATCGAGAAATTAGACTCACTTCGACAGAAACTTATCGCGGTTGCAACAGACTTGGCTTCAACCGCAATGTTGTCGGATACAATGACACAACCAATCGTTGATGCACTTGACAAACACATTCGCAGTTCGTCGCCCGAGTTTCTCGCACAGCATTATACGTCGACTCAAGCAACGACTGAACTTGCGAGTAGCCTCACCACAGCGACAACCCTGTTTCTGTTCACAATCGGTCAGGAACCGGATGGTCTTCAGCGACAGGATGCCGCAAGCTTTCCGGGAAATGCGTGGCCGGAAATCACAGGCATAGGCGGACGCCGTCGAGTACTCGGCCTTGTCCCGGAAGGCATTGCTCTGTCGATCTGGGAAGCCAAACTAAAAAAAGAATTTGGAGAATGCGTTGCAATGCGAAGCGTCGCAGATCACGAAATGACGGTCGTCTGCGAAATCGAAGGTGTGCCGCTCGACGCCGTATTCGGTTGCCTGACATTCGAAAACCCTCACCTTGTCGACGTTGCCAGTAGAATTCATACCCGGACGGATATCGAATGGTAAGCCCCCCGCGCAGACAATACGGGAGGAATAGGCAGTTAGAGACCACGCGTTTATTGCCGATTTGAAGCTCGATCGCCGAACGGTTGCACAGCCCAATTTTTGAGCTGTTGGATCTGATCTTGTCGAATTCTTGTGGTCATCGATAGAACACCACCTGTCAGGTTCCGTTTTCTTCGGTGATTGAAACGCCCATGTGGTGTCCCCACTGCAATTCTGAAACAACTCCCGTCCCTTCAAGGACGGTCGATGGTTTCTGCTGCGCTACGTGCGGCGAACGGGTGTTTGGTAGCAAACCTTCCGACCAAACCATCCGACAGGCCCGTGATATCATTGCAAAATGGTCTGCCAGTGATCTGCTCGACCGAATTTCGACGCTTCCGGAAATTCCATCGATGCCGGCACCACATATTTCGTTTATTCAGAAAACTGAGGCTTCGCAAACGGAGTATCGAAAAGTAGAAGTGCCTGACTTTGAGCCCCCGGAAGCACTGCAACCTACTGACGACCCGTCTTCAAACATTGCAGTGGTTGGACCATCAAACATGGCTGAAACCGAGCAGCAGACTCGAGAGTCTCCTGTCGAGCTCCCAATCGTGGCGACGGAAGACTTAACGGCTGAAGAACCAGCCAGTCCCGCACAGGATGACGTCGCAGAAGTCGAAGAGTTGCAACCAGATACTCCCACAGAGCAAATCGTCGCTGAGATCCTCGCACCTGCGGAAGTTGCGGGCCTACTGCTGGAAAACGACCCGGAACCGGAAAACGACCTCGAAGAAAAGGTCGAGCAACCTGATCAACAGCAAAAAATTACTGTAGCCGCTGCGGCACCGGACACAAGAAAAGAACAGCCACGCCAACCGCAGATGCGGAAACAACGTGAACGGACGCGGCCAGATGCCGCTCAGAACAAAGGATTGAAGCCCGTGAGCCGTAAACTTCGCGTTGATAGCCCCGGTGATGCCGAACGAGACATCGAACGCGCTCCTGCTGCAGAAACGAATGCCCCCAGCGACATGAACGTGGCTGGCGGTCGCATTCAAAGCAATTCAACCAACACTGGGCGACGACACAGAATCGACAACGGTCAACCCGTATCCGCAACAATTGGAACGGGTGACAGTCGAACCAGAACCCACGGCAAACCGCGTCGTCGCTACATCGATGAGGCTCATCCGGCGACGGCTCGTGGCCCCCACTTTCAGGTCACGCCGCAACGTCGTACTAACTTCACTTCCATGACGGGTCAGTTTCTGGCCTACATCGGCGTTCTGGGGCTGACAATCGGCACGGCAATGGTCATCTACGGTCACTTCGGTGGCTATTCAGATTACACGCCAACTGGCTGGCTGGTCACTACAGTGGCTCAGATGATGCTGTTTCTTGGTGTCATTAATCTTGTTTCCGGTGGCATGGAACAAACCAACCACGATGTTTCACAACGCATCAACACGCTCGGCGAACAACTGTTGCGGATTGAACAGGTTACCGAACAGGCATTGCGCGGCCCGAAGATTTCACCACGCCGCTACGCCGATCCTGATGGCCAGCACGAAGAGTCTCAACGAGAAATGGCAGCTATTCGAGACGCAGATTAATTGGCCAACCCGGGCCACTCGCAGCGGGTACACTTGTTACAGAGATTGAACCATCCGACGCACATCAAATGGAGGAACACATAGTTCCTCCATTTTTTCGTCCTGGCTATCGAGCATCGTTCCAGCCAATCTTCGCCATTTTGAAGTTGGGAATTATTGAACAGAAATTCCCGGCCTTTTTACGGCGACTTTGCACGGCCCTAAGTGTCGCCTGGTGCGCCGACGTAAAAATCGTCGATTGCCAGAATTCCGTAGCGAAAAAATTAGCTTTGCGGGAAATGCAACGATACACACAGAAGTGAAACCACGCAGTCCGACCAAATGGCTGTCGACTCGCGTCTGTCAGAACCCGTCATCGGCATGGTTCGTGACAATGCAGCCAGGTACGAGCATCCGCTACCGTTTCCTGCTAATATGGGACTCGGAGACCGTTGACTTCCGGAATGGCAGCTTGGAACAAACCATCAGGTTTGTTCCAATAAACGACTCAGTTTAGACAGCCATTGAATACGCTGTTCGACTGATGCCTGATGGCTGCTGACGGCCAACCGCAGCCACCCCGAAAAACGCAAATCATAATGGAGAAGCGATCGCAATGATCGACGTCAATACGGATACAGTCGCAACTCCTGCTCGCCCTTTTGTTCATTTACATTGCCATACGCACTTCAGTCTGCTGGACGGTGTAAACCGCATTCCCGAACTGGTAACTCGCGTCAAAAGCCTCGGCATGAATTCGGTGGCGATGACCGACCATGGCAACCTGGGCGGTGCTATGGAGTTTTACAACACCTGCAAGAAGCACGAGATCAAGCCAATCATTGGCTACGAAGCCTATGTCGCGCCCGGACGCAGAACGGACCGCAGTGCAACTCGGCAAAAAGAAGCTCAGTCACACCTGACCCTGCTGGCGATGAATCAGAAGGGCTTCGACAATCTGATCAAAATGTCGTCCACCGCCTACCTGGAAGGCTTTCACTACAAACCACGAATTGACCGCGAACTTCTTGAAGAATTTAACGAAGGCATCATCTGCCTGTCAGGTTGCGCGTCGAGCGAACTGTCGAAAATGCTGCTCGCAGAAAAAGACGCCGAAGCTCGACAACTTGTGGAATGGTACTCGCGAGTTTTCGGCGATCGATTCTACATGGAGATTCAGGACGCCGGTTTCGAAATTCAAAAACAGTGTCTGGACCTGACGGTAGATCTGGCGAACAAGATGGGTTTACCCCTGGTCGCCACCAACGATGCTCATTATCTAACTCGCGACGACGCACGCGTTCAGGACATTTTGCTTTGTGTTAACACTCGGACAACTCGGGACGACCCGAATCGTATGCGCATGAGCAACGATGGGCTGTTCGTGTGCAGTCCCGAAGAAATGTACGAAACATTTACCGGCCTTGAACATGCCGTATCGATGTCCCAGGAGATTGCCGATCGCGTCGATATCGAAATGCATGACCGCAAGCTCTATCCGGTCTATCGACCACCAGAAGGTAAGAAAGACATCGACTTTCTTCGTGATCTCTGCAACGAACGTATGTACGAACGTTACGCTGATGAACTCACAGATGCTCACTGGGCACGACTGAAATACGAACTCAGCGTCATCGAAGACAAAGGCTATGCGAGTTATTTTCTGATCGTCTGGGACTTTGTGGAATTCGCACGGCGTAACGAAATTCCGTGCGGTGCCAGAGGTTCGGCGTGCGGTGCGATCGTAGCGTTTCTGCTGCGACTCGGCGACGTGTGTCCGCTGAAGTACGACCTGCTGTTCGAACGATTCCTTGACCCCAGCCGTAACGAACCACCGGATATTGATATCGACTTCTGTCGTGACCGACGGCAGATGGTGATCGATTACACCAAGGAAACTTACGGCGAAATGAACGTCGCCCAGATCGGCACGTACGGTACGCTGAAAGCCAAAAATGCTATTCGTGATGTAGGCCGAGCACTCAATGTGCCGCTGCCGCGAGTCAACGAACTGGCTAAGATGATTCCGGATGAACTAAACATCAAACTGAAGGATGCTCTGGCAAAAAGTCCCGACCTGAAAGCCGCCTATGACGGCGACCCCGTGGCCAAAGAACTTCTGGATTACGCAATCTCAGTTGAAGGTCTTGCTCGCAGTATGGGAACTCACGCCGCTGGCGTGGTTGTTGCAGACGTCCCGCTGGACACTGTTGTTCCGCTGCAGAAAATCACCGGAAAAAAAGACATCATTACTCAATGGGACGGTCCCACCATTGAATCCATCGGCTTGCTAAAAATGGACTTTCTGGGCCTGAGAAACCTGACCATTCTGGACAAAGCCGTCAAGAACGTGCAACGAACGGTTCCCGAATTTACGATTAAGCACGTCCAGGACAACCTGACTGACAAAAAGACGTTTGCGTTGCTGCAACGAGGCGAAACGAAGGGCGTATTTCAGCTTGAGTCCGGAGGAATGCGAGACCTTCTGACCAAGATGAAACCCGACTGTTTCGAAGACATCATCGCGACATCAGCGCTGTATCGACCAGGTCCGCTGGAAGGCGGAATGGTGATGGAATACGTCGATGTGAAAAACAAACGCAAGCAACCGCGACAGGTGCATCCCGTCGTCGATGAAGTGCTAAAAGAAACCTACGGAGTGATGGTTTATCAGGAACAGGTGATGCGAATTCTAAATCGCGTCGGCAACGTTGAACTGGCAAGTGCGTACAAGTGCATTAAGGCGATCAGTAAGAAAAAGCAGTCAATCATCGACAGCTTCCATGGCGAGTACATTGCGGGTGCCGACAAGAACGGCATCTCAACAAAACTTGCCGATGAATTGTGGAACCTGATCGTTGCCTTCGCCGGCTACGGTTTCAACAAATCTCACTCGACGGCATACGGGCTAATCGCCTACGAAACCGCCTATCTGAAGGCTCATTACCCCGTCGAATTTATGGCAGCCTTGCTAAGTTGCGGAATGGAAAGCAGCGAACGCATCGCGGAACACGTGGATGATTCAAGACGGCAGAACATCGAAGTGCTTCCGCCTGATGTAAATACTTCGGAAGTTGAATTTGCCGTTGTCGGCGACAAAATTTCGTTTGGAATGGGAGCAATCAAAGGGGTTGGTGAAGCCGCTTTAGAATCTATGGTTGCTGAACGAAATGCAAATGGGCCGTTTCGAGACATCTTTGACCTGACAGAACGAATTGACACCAAGGCGCTTAACAAGAGTGCGTTGGAAACACTCATCAAGGTAGGTGCATTGGACAGTTTGCCCGGCAATCGGGCTCAACAGTTAGAGGTTGTGGAACGAGCTGTTCAATCGGCCGTTTCGAAGGCAAAAGATAAAGCCAGCGGACAAATGAATCTGTTCGGTGGAGACGACGAGGAAGAACTGGATTCAAAGGGTGAAGTCCAGATCAATCTGCCCGATCTTCCGGACTGGCCGAAGTCTCAAAAACTGGCGATCGAAAAAGAATGCCTCGGGTTCTATCTCACCTCTCACCCGCTTGCACAACATTCAAAAAGAATCGAGCGGTACGCTCAGACAAAGAACAAAGGCGTCGCAGATATGGACGATGGTGTGCCAGTCACCATCGCTGGTATGGTCGGGGCAATTAAGATTGCAACCGCAAAGAAAACAAACGCCAACGGTCTCAACAAATATGCCAACTTTGACCTTGAAGATGCAACCGGCATTCTGCGATGCATTGCCTGGCCCTCTGATTATGAACGTTTCAAAGAACTCATCAAAACCGAAAACGTGGTGATCGTTCAGGGTAAAGTAGACCGCCGCGGCCGCGAACCAAACATCGTGGCGAACCGAATCATGACTCTCGACCAGGCTGATAAAGAGTTCACTTCTCAGGTTGCAATTAAATTTGATCGAAGCGTGCACTCTCTGGAAGTTGTCGAAAACGTTCGCAAGATTCTGAACCGATTCCCCGGATCGACCGACGTTGTTCTGGTTGTTGACAGCTTCAACCAATCCAACGGAACATCAACAGCGACCACTGAAGAAGACGCTGTTTCGGTAAACGGAAACAATTCAGCTACGGCTGTTGCAGATCCGGAAACCGCAGTTGAAACCGGACCGGGACGTATTCGGTACATACTGACCACGGGGAAAGATTGCCAGGTCAGCGTCGGTCCGGAATTCCAACAGGCACTGAAGGACACAATCGGCGAAAACTTCTACGAACTAAAAGCGGCAACGTCGTCGAATGGCAGCGGAGGATCTGGCAGTTCTACCGGAAGGTAGCCGCCCTAATGACCAACCACGCGACTCAGAAACAACGGAATCTCGCCCGTTTCCTCCCGCCACTGTCGGTGCGTCCCAGACAATGCACCTCACTGACACAACATTTCCATACGTTTTACCTGTCGGAATAAGGCAACTTTTCGAATGCCGACAAGCTGAGTGAACCTAGGCGGGTTGCGGATGACACCGGTGGGATTAGATCCCGTTTCGGCGTCAAAACACGTGCCTACTGAGAACCATCGGTTCCCGAAACGGCTCGCCGCGCAAGATCTGCCTGTTCAACTGTGGCGGGCAAATATCGCTCTATGGTTTCTTCAAAGATCCCCCGCAGGTAATTGCGGTGCATGCGACGAAACGACCAGTCTGACGTTCGACGCCCACGGAGGCGTGTTGACCCATTGCAGGCCGATAATTCGCGCACGGTTCTCCAGCACAACGTTCGCTTCATAGAACTACTGTGACGTCCCATTCAAAGGTCGCCTGTACAGGACAAAAACTGTTCCGGTCGAAGCGTCTCGAGCAACCCACGCTGTTTTGCGAACACCGGTACGTTTGCTCTGCCAAATATACTGATACGGATGCCTCAACGAATCAGTCGAAATCAGTTGATAGACTCCTTGACCATCGACTTCGACGATGCCTACAGCCTGTAACAATTTCCAGCGACTTCCATCCGGCGCGACAGACCCTGCTTGGTATGCGCAAACCGCGGCTTCCCAATAATAATATTGGCCAAGACTACGCTCCCACACAGGGCGCAATATAGCCCCACGCCAGCTGGACGAAATCCGTTTCGATACGGCAAACTTCCATTTGTCGGTGGCGGCGCCTCATAACCAGCTGGCTGACTGACTGGACACAAACAACGACCACCAGAAATAGTCTGAGCATCTCATTCAACAGCCATTGCGCTGCCTCACAAGCAAAGCAACCCGGCGCGTAGATGATTCGTATGCATGATCCTGCTTCCCGACTTCAAGCCCGCAACTGAAATAGACATTCCGCCTTAGTCAGGTATTTGCAACGGCCGTGCCAATCGTTGATAGTGATGCCAACGATTAACAAAGCCGCTATTCAGCAAAGCAAAAGAATTGAATCGACAATGCTGTGCACATTGATGGACACAAAATGAACCACCTGTGCACCTCGCATTTTTTTATTCGTCACGGCTGACCGCACGCCAGGCTGCACTCAAACAACCAACACGCCACGATCAGTGACCAACATTGTAGAGTCTCAGACCATCTACATCGGCGTGCATAGGCCGTGATGACTTCCCGCCAGGTTCAGCCTGCCAAAATCTGATTTGCTCGAGCCATCGGCAGGAAGTTCATGACCAACGGCTGCGACAGATCCCCCTGAGACTGCTGCCACGTTGCGTAAAATCCGTCCTTAGTTTGCAAAACGTCAACGTAGCGACTGCACCCGGTACCGGCTGTACTAATGAACATCGGCAGCAAATCGGAGAGCCGATTGGCGGCAGCAACATCGTCGTTCACAAAGTAAGCGGCGCCACCAATTTCTTCGCAGCTGTAACCTCGAGGCCTCTTGACTGCTGTTGAGTGTTCGTCCATTGGTCGCAGGCATTCCCCACCACAGTAAAATAACAAACTATAATCTGCGTCGCTAAACAGCCCGATTCCAGGAATCGGCAGCACGCAGGTGCCACGCGTCATTGCGACATCCCACGTTGTACCGCGAGGAAACGCCGAATGCTGCGGCGTCGAAACCAGCTGGCCAGCTTCAGGAATATCGGCAACACCAGTATTGGAACTCGACCAGCCAAACGGATGGCTGCAATATCCAAGTCGGTCGCCATCAGCCGTATGCCAGAAAAACGGATCCTTCACGTGCAAGTGCTGCGGGCAATCGCTAACGAAAACCGGCTCGACTGATGACTCAACGAGTTCGCCAATAGACGGAGCTCGCAACACATCAATCGACCAGACGCCCGCCCCGGGTTTCAGATAATCGGATACGAAAACCGGATAAGGGACGCCCGTTTTTTCGGTTGAAACAAACAGTTCGACGCCATCACCGGTGAATCTCAGACAACTACCTTCGATGGAAAGCGTTTCTCCCGTGGGACTGTTAAGTAAAGGCTTATCCCATGATGCGACCTTGTGAAAGGTTGCTCCCTGATCTTCCGATTTGAAAACGGAAAGCTCCAGACCGCGAGTTCCGGCGGCCACGCCAGTACGGGAGTCTCCAGCGTTTCGATAACGCCCCACAACGTACAGAGCGCCGTCAGGGCCTTCAGCCATATTCCCGCCACCAAACCAGAATCCGGATGAACGATCCTGCGGTTCGACTATTACTCGCGCAGCCTGCTGGTCCACCAAAGCGTGGCAGAAGAAATTCAGCCGTGCACGGATTTCAGATATGTCAGACATCGAAGCTAATTCATTTCTGGCTAAACAATGGCCCGCAAGCATCGTCTATCTACTGATACAAGTGCGGGCAAAAAAAGGCGTGAGGATAACAAAAGACGGGGCGAATGCTTGCTGGTTCAGTCAACTATTCCGACGCACGACCAGTGGAATACGCGAAATATTTCGCCAATCGTCATTTCTGTTGCTCGGCCGGTTACTCGGCAGCGTAAACTTCTAAGGTTAGATTTACGCACTGGGCGAAATATGAAATTGGGCAACGCATTCAGAACGGTCGTCGTCACGATTTTCGTGGCTGTCAGCCTATGCGCCGCTGCCCGAACCGGATGGGCTTCCTGCGGGGACTATCTGCACACAAAGCACAGCGAACCGGAAAGCGATGGTCAGCAGGACCAGCAACACTCGAATCCTGCCAACACGTCGTCAAAGATGGCAAACCATAGTCAACCGGATCCAAAATCGCCGTGCAATGGCCCGTTCTGCCGAAACGGAAATTCTGCTGACGCTCCCTTTGCCCCAGCCTCGGTCGAACTTCGCACATCGGCCGCCCCCTGCTGCGGCCTGCACGTCAGCATGATTGAATCCAGCAGTGCACAACGCACCGTTTTCGCCACTCGAGCGAGAAAACTGCAGGGATACCCCGGAACGATAGACCACCCACCCAAAACCGTTTGCTGAACGAACGCGAAAGCTACGCCGCCCGTCGCTTAGTCGACAGCGCGACGCGTATTCTTTTTGGTAGTGGCTTAGTCCAATTAAATTTCCGGGCGGAAAATTTCATGAGTGTCCCAACTTCAACGGACGGCGCCGCTGCGCCTTACGAAAAAAAGATCGTTCGTAAAGCGATTGGCCCGCGTCTACGAATTGTGTTCAACGTCATGCTGGTTCTACTGGCCTTGATCGGTGCCAACAGCGCCTACCTGATTGGCGTGAAAGCACTGGAATGGTGGACACAACAAACCTATCAGGACTATTTCTACATCTGCATGTTTCTGATGCATATCGTGGTGGGAATACTAATCGTCATTCCTTTTCTTGTGTTTGGTATTTTGCATATGCGGAACACAAAAGACCGCAAGATTCGGCGCACCGTAAACATTGGCTATGCACTGTTTGCCATGTGCATTGTGATTTTGCTGTCAGGATTTGCGCTGGTCCGAATCGAAGGGTTACTAGATCTTAAACACCCAACCACACGCAGCGCCATGTATTGGGCTCACGTCGCCTGTCCCATGATCGGATTGTGGCTCTACTGGCTGCATCGACTCGTCGGCCCCAAAATGCGTTGGAAGCAAGGTATGGCTTATGCTGGATTCGCGGGCGTAGCGGCACTGGCAATGATCGCATTTCAATCACAGGATCCTCGACAATGGAACGCCGTCGGACCGAAAGAAGGCACCGAATACTTTCAGCCATCACTGGCTCGCACTTCGTCCGGCAACTTTATTCCGGCGAAGACTTTGGATATGAATCAATACTGTCTGAAATGCCATCAGGATTCACACAAAGAATGGGCCGATAGTGCTCATCGCTTCAGCTCATTCAACAACCCCACTTATCTTGCCAGCGTTGCTGAAACCCGGGATGTCGCAATGGCACGCGATGGCAATGTACAAGCGTCACGGTTCTGCGCCGGTTGCCACGATCCCGTACCGTTCTTCAGCGGCGCGTTCGATGACCCTAACTTCGATATGCTGAATCATGCAACTTCACAGGCGGGCATTACGTGTACCGTTTGCCATGCGATCACGCACATTAACAGCAACATCGGAAATTCCGACTTCACCATTGAAGAACCTCAGCACTATCCGTTTGCTCACAGCGAAAACGAATTACTGCAATGGGTAAACAATCAGCTGGTGAAAGCCAAGCCATCATTTCACAAGAAAACATTTCTGAAACCTCTGCACAAGACGGCAGAATTCTGCAGTAGCTGCCACAAGGTGAATCTTCCGTTTGAACTAAACCATTACCGCGACTGGCTGCGAGGTCAGAACCACTACGACAGCTGGCTGCTGAGCGGAGTTTCTGGACACGGATCACGCAGTTTCTATTATCCGCCGGTCGCGCAGACCAACTGCAACGAATGCCACATGCCCAACCACGAATCGAATGACTTTGGTGCTCAGGTACTTGATGATTCGGGCAAACTGAAAATTCACAACCATCTGTTTCCATCGGCCAACACCGGCATCTCCTGGCTGCGTGATCGAGACGAAATCACCAGAGCTCATCAGGAATACCTGAACGGTGTAATGCGAGTTGACATCTTTGGTATTCGAGAAGGCGGTACAATTGAAGGGCAGCTCACTGCTCCGCTAAGACCAGAAGTTCCAGCACTTAAACCGGGCAACAGCTATCTTTTGGAGACCGTTATTCGCACTGTAAAGATGGGACACCACTTTACTCAGGGAACTTCTGATTCCAACGAAATCTGGCTCGAAGTCACCGCCACCGCGGGAAATCGCCAACTCGGCAACAGCGGCCTGATGCTGGAAGACAACAGCGTCGATCCATGGTCTCATTTCGTGAACAGTTTCATGCTCGATCGCCACGGAAATCGTATCGACCGCAGAAACGCTCAGGACATCTTCGTACCTCTGTACAGCAATCAGATTCCTCCCGGAGCAGGGCAGACGGTGCACTATTCGCTGGATGTCCCCAAAGATGTTGCGTCTGAAATTGAAGTCAAAGTCAGACTGCTATATCGAAAGTTTGACTCAACCTACATGGACTATGTCGATAAAAAACTGGCGAAGCTGGGTGCCAAACCAATTCGTGGTCATGAAGAAGGCCAAGACTATCGAAACGAACTGCCCGTGACGGTACTTGCAGAAGATTCCATCACATTCGCAGTGGAAGGCATTGCTGGCGACGTGATCAACAGAGACCGCGAAATCCCCGCATGGCAACGTTGGAACGACTACGGCATCGGGATGCTGCTAAAGGGCAAGGCTGAACTGAAGCAGGCCGCGGAAGCATTTCGTGAAGTCGAAAAGCTAAACCGTTTCGACGGGCCTCTTAACCTGGCTCGCACGCTACTGGTTGAAGCGGGCGATGGGCAACTGAAAGAAGCCGTTGATGCGGTCGGTCGAGCGGCAACTTACACAGACCCGCCCGCTCCTCCATGGACGCTGGCGTGGTTAAGTGGCGAACTGAATCGCCAACAGGGATTTCTGAAGGAAGCCGAAGACAACTTCCATCAGGTGCTGGAATATCGAACAGAAGAAACAGTTCGGCGAAAATTCGATTTCAGCCGCGACTACTTCGTAAACAATCTGCTGGGACTAACAATTTTTGACCGGGCCTTGCAAATTCGCGGCGATGCTCGAATTGCCGAACGTGAACAACGCCTGAAAGAAGCAGCTGATGTTTTCCGACGAACTCTGACACTGGATTCAGAGAACGTTGACGCTCACTACAATCTCGCTCAGCTGTATTCACACCTTGGCGACGCGGAACTTGCCGCAAAACACCAGAAACTACACGCAAAATATAAGCCTGACGACACCGCGCGAGGACAGGCTGTCGGTGCAGCTCGGCAGCAATATCCGGCGGCAAATGCGGCTGCCGAGCGACTGGTAATTTACAACCTGAATCGCACAAACAGGGACAGTGTCGAATAGGCCGCTACTGAAGAGTTCCGTGCGTGCAGATAATGCCCACACTGGAATTCGATCTTCGACACACGACAGGACTCGCACGGAAGATCTGGTTTCACCCCAAAACAGTTTCCACTGGAAGTAAGCACACCATGACCGCAGATCACGAGACACCGGATAACGACGACGTTGTCGGCACGGCAATGAAAATCTCTGTGTCTGTTCTGGCAGTCGTCGCAACCATCGGCGGCATCCTGTTTGTAATGCAGCACGAACAGGAAATCGCTGCGCCACAAGACGAAATTCAAAGCGCGCTGCCTCAGGAACGTGAAGAATCGCCGCTTGAGATCCCAGAGATGCATTTCAAAAACATCACCACAGCTGCCGGTATCGATTTCATCCACGAAAACGGAGCGGCGGGCGAAAAACTGTTACCGGAAACCATGGGTGGAGGAGGTGCGTTCTTCGACTTCGATGCTGATGGCGACCAGGATATTGTGTGCGTTAACTCAAACGCCTGGCCGTGGACAGACCCACAACCGGAAGTCATGCCAACATCTGCTTTGTACGAAAACGACGGCAGAGGAAACTATAAGAACATCACAGCTGGCTCAGGTCTCGATGTGTCATTCTACGGAAACGGAATCGCCTGTGGGGACTACGATAATGATGGTCTCGTCGACTTATACATCACAGCGGTCGGCCTGAATCATTTATTTCACAACGAAGGCAATGGACACTTTATTGACGTAAGCGAAGTAGCAGGCGTCACCGGAACAAGCGACGCGTGGAGTACAAGTTGTGGATGGTTTGATTATGATCTGGACGGCAATCTGGACCTGTTAGTCTCCCACTATATTGAATGGTCACGAGAAAAAGACCTTTCGATGGAATTCACGCTCGATGGAACACAGAGAGCCTACGGTCGCCCCACTGATTTTCGCGGTGCATTCCCTGTGTTGTACCGAAATGATGGCAGTGGAAAGTTCACCGACGTTTCGGCCGATGCAGGCATTCAGGTTACCAACCCCAACACAGGCGAACCACTCGCCAAGTCATTGGGACTGACATTTGCGGACGTGAATTCTGATGGTCGGCTGGATGTCATGATCGCAAACGATACGGTTCAAAACCTGCTGCTTATCAATCAGCCGAATGGCACATTTATTGAAAACGGAGCAACGTCAGGAATTGCATTCGACAACAGTGGCAACGCACGAGGAGCCATGGGAATTGATGCCGCCTGCTTCCGGAATTCCGATGCCATGGGCATCACTGTTGGTAACTTTGCCAACGAAATGACGGCTCTGTATGTTTGCCAAACGCCTGGAATGCCAGTCCCAATTTTTCGCGACGAAGCTGTCAGCAACGGCATCGGCCCGGTCACCCGGACTGAACTGACGTTTGGTGTGCTGTTCGCCGATCTGGACCTGGACGGCCGACTGGATATTCTGGCATGCAACGGCCACCTGGAAGAAGACATTCAAAAAGTGCAATCCAGTCAACACTATGAACAGCCGCCTCAGTTACTATGGAATTGCGGAGTCGAATACGACAACGAATTCATAGTTATTCCGGAAGACAAAACCGGAAGTGACTTCACGCAACGAATGGTCGGCCGCGGTGCAGTTCGAGCTGACATTGATGGCGATGGCGATATCGACCTGCTGCTGTTTTCGTCTGGAGGACAGCCCCGGCTGCTTCGAAATGATCAAAATGCAGGTCATCACTGGCTGCGGTTTAAACTCTCGGGCAGTGACAGTAACAAAGATGCCATCGGTGCCACCGTTCGAGTGACGCTGCCTGGCGACGTGGTGCTTACGCGCACAGTCATGCCCACGTGCAGCTACCAGTCGCAGTCTGAATTGCCAGTCACGTTTGGTCTCGGAGCATTCGATGCTATCAAGTCTGCCAGCGTGACATGGCCAAATGGCAATGTCACTTCACTGGACGTATCCAACGTTGATGAGACATTGAACGTCGTCGAACCGGCCGCCAACTGAAAACGACTTGCGACAAAACCAAAAGGCAATACTCAAACTACCGTACGCTTCAAACAAAAGCTCGTTGCTGACGCCGATAGTCACTGGCAGTCGTCGCCTCACTGCGGCGAAACGCGACGGACAGGTACTCCGCGTGCCGGAAGCCGGTTGAAGTCGCAATTTCCGCGAGGGACAGATCGGTATCAACCAGTAACTGCTTTACACGTAAAATACGCAACCGCAGGATTTCAGCGTGGGGAGTTCGACCAATTAAAGTTCGGAAACGAGCTTCCAGTGCCCGACGAGACAGTGGCACGTGCCGCAGCAGATCATTCACGTTAATACCAGAACACGCATTGTCGCGGATATACCGCAGGGCCGTAACAATATCGGGATCGTCTATCGCAAGAACGTCTGTTGATTGACGAGTTTCAATACCGAGCGGTGCAATCAGTGTTTCGTTTGCTTCCAGCTTCCTGCCAGACATCAAACGATCCAACATCACCGCTGCCTGAAATCCTGTCTTCGCGGTGTTCGGAATGACGCTCGACAGCGGCGGGTCGCAAAGTTCACACAGTCGACGATCATTGTCGACGCCGATCACCGCAACTTCTTCGGGAACTCGTACGCCTTCGTCGCGGCAGATTGCCAATAGCTGTTGAGCCTTGATGTCATAGCAAGCCATAATCCCCACGGGCCGAGGCAGACTGCGAAGCCATTGCGTGAGCTGAAGACGATCGCGATTCCACGAGTAATCCGGATGCTGCCGCGGCATCGACTGATGAACAAAATACTTCGCGCCGGCAGCACCAACAAGTTCTGAGAAACGCTGCTCGCGCCATTGCGACCAGTTGAAAGCCGGATCTCCGCAAAACGCAAGGTTACTAAAGCCGCGCGAGATCAAATGTTCTGCAGCGAGTTCTGCAATTGCAAAATCGTTCGTTTCAATCCACGGAATATCGGGGATATGCCGAGCGGCACTTACGTCGACGATAGGCAATCGAGTGCGACACACAGCGTTAGCGATCGCTTGTGTTTCAATGCGGGCAATAATGCCGTCGCCCTTCCAGTTTTTCAGCCAGTCAGGTGGAGCGGCGCCGCGGCCCTGTTCCGGCAGATAAACCGACCACGCTGCGTGCTGCTGCACAAACGTGATAATGCCATCCAGCAAACCACGCGAATACGCGTTGGATGTTTCCAAAAGCAGAGCAACGGATTTTCTTTGCGTCACGAAGCCACCACTCCAACCCCAAACCCGGCAAAACATTGTCAAACAAGTTAAACTGCTCGTAGCAGTCGCAGCAGGATACCTGAAAGCCAGGTGAAATATCACAAGTCTTTTGCGCAATTTCTCATGGCGATTCGGTTGAACATAAAACAACATCTGCTTCAGCTTGCCAGGTGCAGATTTCAAAACGTACCAGAATCCACATTCAGTAATATTCGGCAATAAGGAGCCACACATGAGTCAGGTAAACATTGCGATGATCGGCCTTGGGTTCGGTTCGGAGTTCATTCCGATATATCAGGCTCACCCAAACGCGAATGTCGCAGCTATCTGTCGCCGCAACGTTGACGAAATGAACAAGGTTGGCGATCAGTTTGGAATTGAAAAACGCTACACCGATTACGATCAGGTACTGGCGGATCCAAGTATCGATTACGTCCACATCAACAGCCCGATTCCAGACCACGCCTGGATGTCCCTGAAAGCTTTGAACGCTGGCAAGCACGTCATGTGCACGGTGCCAATGGCAACGACCATTGAAGACTGCCGTAAAATTGTGGAGAAGGTCAAAGAAACCGGTTTGAAGTACATGATGGCCGAAACGGTGGTGTACAGTCGGGAATATCTGTTCATCAAAGAAATGTACGACAAGGGCGAACTTGGAAAGATTCAACATCTGGCCGCGTCTCATCCTCAGGACATGGATGGCTGGCCGAGCTATTGGGAAGAAATGATTCCCATGCATTATGCAACTCACGTTGTCAGCCCATGCCTTGGACTGGTTAACGGCCTGGCAGAGTATGTCAGTTGCTTTGGCTCAGGAACTGTTCGCGACGACATCGCCAAGAAGTCGGGCAACAAATTTGCTGTGGAAACCTGTCACATCAAAATCAAAGATACAGATCTGACGGCGCATATCTGGCGATTTCTATATGACGTTGCTCGACAGTATCGTGAGAGCTTTGACGTTTACGGCACGAAGAAAAGTTTCGAGTGGACCTTGATCGAAAACGAACCACACGTGCTGCACACGGCTAAGAAGGCAGAACACGAAATCGCCGAAAAAATAGAGATCCCCGACTTCGCTCATCTGCTGCCAAAAGAAATTCAGCGGTTTACTCAGCCAGCAGAAATTCATGACACTGGACACCTTAGCTTTATTCAGGGTGGAGGCCACGGCGGATCACATCCTCACCTTGTTCACGAAATGGTGAGCGCGATTCTGGAAGACCGAGATCCACATCCGAACGCAACGACCTCAGCCAACTGGACCTGCGTCGGCATCTGTGCTCATGAATCCGCGATGAAGGGCGGCGAGATCGTTCGCCTGCCGGACTTTACCCTGGGGTAATAGTTTTGTCGTCGTGCGCCTAAGAACCAAAGCATGGAGCTTGTTTTGTATCTCAGACAACTGAGGTGTGAAGCGACTCTCTGACTAACAAAACTCAGCGTCAAATAAGCCACTCTTCCAGCTCATGGATTTCAAAATGCGAAACCACCTACCATTGTCGATTCGTCGGGTGCCCGCGGCGCGAGGTTTGCTAATTGTCGCCGCATTGATTTTCCAGCTGCCTGAAAATGCGAGCAGCGCCGCCGATCTGAAGCTGCTTTTCATGGGCGACAACGGGCACCATCGTCCTGAATCGCGGTTTCAGGAACTGGCTCCGGCGCTGGAAGCTCGGGGCATTGAGATGAAGTACACTGATCGCATGGAAGACCTGACGCCGGAGACTCTGGCTCAGTTTGACGGCTTGGTACTGTATGCAAATATCGATCGCATTGAGGATGCTCAGGCAAAGGCAGTTATAGATTACGTAGCCAACGGCAAGGGCTTCATTCCTCTGCACTGTGCGACGTACTGCTGGCGGAACAATCCTGAAATTGTGAAGCTGATGGGTGGTCAGTTTCTACGCCACGGCGGACAGGTATTTACAACCGTCATCGCAGAACCTAACCACTCGGTCATGAAAGGTTATGGCAGTTTCACCAGTTGGGACGAAACTTACATTCATCATTTGCACAATGAGGAAAATCGCACGGTACTGGAATATCGCGTCGAAGGCGATCAGGCCGAAGGCAAAGACAGTGAACCGTGGACGTGGGTGCGAACTCAGGGCAAGGGACGAGTTTTCTACACGGCGTGGGGACACGATGTGCGAACGTTCAATCAGCCGGGCTTTCATAATTTGGTAGAACGAGGCATCCGCTGGGCGTGCAGTGATGATCCTTCTGTCGTACCAGCATTCTCCGATCCCGATACGTTTGCATCGCCAAAGATGACGGAACTTAGCAAGGATGTTGCTCCATTTGACTTTGTTGAAGTTGGTCCCAACATTCCGAATTATACGCCCGGAACGAAGTGGGGCGTGCAGGGCAAACCACGTACAACGATGCAGGTGCCTTTGCCTTCAGAAGAAAGCATCAAGCACTTTGTCACACCGGAAAACATGGCTGTGCGACTATACGCCGACGAACGCCACTTCCTAGCCAAGCCCATCGCGATGACCTGGGACGAACGCGGACGCCTGTGGATCTGCGAAACGGTTGACTACCCAAACGAACTGGGCGGCAATCGAGACCGCATTCGCATTTGCGAAGACACCGATGGTGACCACGTCGCGGACAAGTTCACAGTGTTTGCGGAGGGGCTGAGTATTCCTACGGCCATCGTGATTGTACGCGGCGGCGCTGTTGTTCAAAACGGAACGCAAACCATCTATCTAAAAGACACCAACGGCGACGACGTTTCGGACGAGAAGACGACCCTGATTACCGGTTGGGCCCTGGGTGATACTCACGGCGGAGTCAGCAACTTCCGCTACGGCCTGGACAACTGGATCTGGTCAATGCAGGGCTACAACAACAGCACGCCAAAGTACGACGGCAAGACGGCTCAGTCATTCCGCATGGGCTTTTGGCGATTCAGGTTATCTCAGTCGGACCCACCGAAAGTCACGGCTCTGGAATTTGTTCGATCCAGTAATAACAACACCTGGGGCCTGGGCATTAGCGAAGACGGTTTAATTTTTGGCTCGACGGCAAACCACAACCCCAGCATGTTTGTGCCGATTCCGAACCGCTACTACGAAGGCGTGAAAGGCTGGAGTCCATCGACCCTAGGCTCAATCGCTGACACTTCCCTGTTCAAACCAATTACCGAAAACATCCGCCAGGTCGATCAGTTTGGAGGCTACACCGCCGGGGCCGGACATGCTCTATATACGGCTCGCACGTTTCCTCAACAGTGGTGGAACAAGACGGCTTTCGTATGCGGACCCACCGGCCACCTTGTCGGCACGTTTGTGCTGCGGCGTGATGGAGCCGATTACAAGTCAACCAGTCCGATCAATTTGCTGGCTAGTAACGATGAATGGAGTGCTCCGATCATGGCCGAAGTGGGGCCCGATGGAGCTGTCTGGGTTCTAGACTGGTACAACTATATTGTGCAGCACAACCCGACTCCACAGGGTTTCGAAACCGGCCAAGGCAACGCTTACGAAAGCGATCTGCGAGACAAGAAACACGGTCGAATCTATCGTGTTGTCCCCACAGATAAAGGTGGCGACAGCGTACATGCATTTACCAACCTTGCCGACGCAGGCAACGAAAAACTTGTAGAGACCCTGAAGCATCCGTCGTTTATGTGGCGACTAACTGCTCAGCGACTGCTGATTGAGCGAGCCGCTACTGATGTTGTACCGGCGCTGCTTGCTTTGCTTTCGGATGAATCAGCAGACGCCGTTGGCCTGAACGTTGGAGCCATCCACGCTTTGAATACACTGAATGGCCTGGGGCAGGCTCACATCAATCATAAATACAAGATAGCAAGCATGGTCGCTCCGGCCTTTGAAAAGGCTGTAGCACATCCATCGGCTGCTGTTCGGCGAAACGTCATCGCCGTGTTGCCTCATGATGAACATGGCTTAGCATTGTTGCTGAAGCACGAAAACCTATTCACGGACAAGGATGCTCAGGTGCAGTTGCAGGCATTCCTGACACTGGCAGATATGCCTGCCGGTAACTCAGAAGCTTCGGAACCAATTTTTCAAGTTGCAAGCGACGCATCAGACCCCGTAATAGTGGACGCCCTGACCGCAGCGGCAGCTGTACATGCGACAAAGAACCTCAGTCGATTTACGCTAACAATCATCAGCACAGCAATAAGAGTCGATGGCACAGCCGAGACCAAAACCAGAACGTCAACGCCAGCTACCAGTCTGCAGATTGCTCGCCAAGTCGCCGAACACATTGGTCGCGGCCGGCCTGCTGCAGCCACTTTGGAAGCTGTCATTGCCGATCTGCAGAACGCCGACGCGGCTCTGGCCAACTCAATTCTTGACGGACTTACCACCGGCATTCCCGCGAATTTCGAGTTCAAGACCACAGACAGCTTTGATGCAGCTTTAATCGCGGCACTCACAAAAGCGGACAGCGCGTCTAAAAGCAAACTGGTTCGACTTGCAGCTAAGTGTGGCACCAAAGCACTGGATGCTCATGCAGAAGAAATTGTGGAGTCTCTGCTGGCGGTTGTTGGTGACGGAAATGCCAAAGATATAGACCGAGTCTCCTCGGCTCGCGATCTGGTGGGCTTCCGTCCCGATGACGCTAATATTGTTTCCGCAATCGTTAAACAACTGAATGCCCAAACAGCGCCGCAACTAGGCGGTGCGTTGTTGCAGGCAATCCAGGGCAGCAAATCGGCAGCGGCCGGCAAAGGAATTATCGAAGCGATGCCAACGCTGACTCCGCAGTTGAAATCGGCGGCCATCGGCACGTTACTCAGCCGTCCGGATTGGGCTAAGTCGCTGCTGGCAGGCATTGAAAGTCGTGACGTTGACCTTGGCGATCTGTCGCTCGACCAAAAGCAGGCCCTGCGTGCATTCCCGGACAAAGCCATCAAAGAACAGGCCGAAAAACTGCTGGCCATGAGCGGCGGGTTGCCCGATGCGAACCGTGATAAGGTACTGAAGTCGCTGCTGCACCTGGCTGAACGCGAAGGCAACGTTGACGCAGGCATTGAAATGTTCAAGAAGCACTGCGTGAAGTGTCATAAGCACGGCGAAATGGGCGAAAAGGACATCGGACCGAACCTGACCGGCATGGCCGTACATCCGAAGGAAGAACTCTTAACTCACATCATCGATCCGTCACGCAGTGTGGAAGGCAACTTCCGTATTTACACAGTGGTGATGAATGATGGTCGAGTTGCCAACGGGATGCTGGCTTCCGAAACCAAGACCAGTATCACACTGATTGATACCGAAGCCAAAGAAACCAGCATTCAGCGAGAAGACATTGATGAACTGGTGGCGTCGAAGAAATCAGTGATGCCCGAAGGTTTTGAAAAGCAGGTGACGGAACACGAACTTTCCAACCTACTGCAGTTTCTGACTAACAAGGGCAAGTATGTGCCCGTTCCGCTGGATCGCTATGCCACTGCCATCAGCACAAAAGGACTGTTCAGCGACGGAGACAACGGGCCGGACCGCATGGTCTTTTCTGATTGGAAGCCAAAGATGTTTAAAGACATCCCCTTCCTGCTGACGGACCCTCAAGGCAAATCAAAGGCGAACATCATTCTGTTGTATGGCCCCAATGCCAGCCTGCCACGTAATATGCCAAAGTCGGTCACGTTGCCTTGCAACACGGCAGCAAAAACTATTCATGTTCTGGGTGGCGTCGGCGGCTGGAATTTCCCGTTCGACAACAACGAAACCGTGTCGATGATTGTGCGTCTGCACTACGCCGATGGTACGTCCGAAGAACACGAACTTGTTAACGGGGTGCATATTGCCGATTACATTCGACGAGTCGATGTGCCAAACAGCGAATTCGCGTTCGACCTAAGAGGTCAGCAGGTTCGATACGTTGCCGTCACACCCAAACGATCTGATAAGATCAACACGATCGAGCTGGTGAAAGGACCAGATCAATCAGCACCGATCGTGATGGCCGTAACAATTGAACGCTGATCAACAGCCCGACTTTGCTGTCTGCCCGTCTACCTAAACCGTCAACAACTTTGTTTAGATAAGTTCAAGGAGAACTCCGGACAGCAACGGAAGAAGGGTCTATTGAACCTTAATTCCTAATCAACAGCGGAAGCCGAAAGGTCTCCGCTGTTTTTTATTGTCTTCGCAACAGTCACCCGGTTTTACACACCTACTGCGTTTTGCCACGACTTGTGGCAGTGAACGATGTTTTTCAATGAACGACGCGCGTTTTCTGCAGGCAGAAACGGCCAGGTGCCTGCTTATGTCATTCTAAGCAGAACCCGTTCGAGCCATCGATTAGCAAGTCAATTTGCGCAGAAGCCCACGACATAAACCGAACGATGGCGATCATTTCCAAGGTCATTCAGTTCTTCAAACAGCATTACTTACAGGCAGGCAGCGTCAGCAAGTCATTCCCGCAATCGTTGAACATTTAATCACTGGCACTAAAGGCACGTAGAACAATGGCTCATCCTTGTTCAAAAGTGACTCTCCGCGAATCATCGCGAGGCCAGCATTCGCCGTCATGATTGCATCCGCTACACTGCAGCAGCGAAATCGCGTTTACAATTAACCAGCACTCCGCGGAACTAAATTCAAATTCATGTTCGAATGGTCTGTCACATCCGCGATGTTTGCCGCAATTGTGGGAGGCATTGTCGGTTTCTTGTCTGGCTTGTTCGGTGTTGGCGGAGGCTTTCTGCTGGTGCCCGTACTGAACGCCATTCTGGGTGTGCCGATATCGCTGGCCGTCGGCTCAACGGCGTGTTACACCATCGGTCCGGCGACGGTGGCGTTGCTTTCCAGAAAACCCAAAGCCGGTTTCGTGGAACTTCCCCTGATATTGTCCGGCGGACTTTTTGTCGGAGTCTGGGTGGGAACAAAAGCCATCACGACGCTGTCCACGGCAGCAAACATTGACGTATTGGGCCATGCGGTTCCAGCACTCGACCTGATGGTGCTGTTGTGCTACGCGGTGTTAATGACGTTCATCTCGGCGACGTCACTGATTGACGCTATGAGCCCGGCGGCCAACAGCAACGTTCGCCGCCGCGGGCTGCTGACATCAGTAAAGCTACGCCCGATTGCTGCGATTCCGGATCTTCGGCCTGGCAGTTATTCCATTCCATTACTGGCTTGGACAGGATTGATCGTCGGATTTTTGTCAGGATTTCTGGGTATGAGCGGCGGACTCGTCCTGATTCCGGCAGCAATCTATCTGCTGGGACTGCGTGTTCACGACGCCACAACGATTACGATTGTCATCGTCTGGCTGGTATCGATCCAATCGACACTGATGCATGCCTTAAACGGAAATGTACAACGTTCATTGGTTGTGGCACTTCTGGTTTGCGGAACAATCGGTGCCGGCGTTGGAACGCAGGTGGCCGTGAATCTGAAGAGTTCGCAGCTGAAACTCGGATTTGGGCTGCTTGTACTGGTATCGGCGATGATTGTGTTTGGTAAACTCTGTGTACTTTGGCATGATTCCGCCACATCTGTGGTTCAGGCAATCATCCAGCCGCGGCCGGTTGCTGCGGCCTTCGAGTAACGTCAACTTCAACGAATCCGCTCTGCAGGATGTCAGTCCGCGACTAAAGAACGCTTATGCCTATCGACTTTCAGGACTGCCTTGTCCGCTACGAACAACACGGAGTTCTGTTTGAGTATCCTGATATCTGGGAACTGGACGAACAGACTTCTGATGGAGATTTCCTGATCACTGTTTCCTGCAGCGACACCTGCTTTTGGACGCTGCGAATTATTTCATCCTGCCCGTCAGCAACTCAGGTTGTTGATTCCTGCGTAAAAGCGTTTGAGGAAGAATATGATGACGTCGAGGTCGAAAAACCTGATTCCAAACTCGCAGAAATGCCAGCCGCAGCTCGCGACGTAACATTTTTCTGCATGGATTTGATGAACAACGTGGGTCTGCGCAGTGTCCGCACCTCCGAATTCACGCTGCTCGCGTGGTGGCAGGGCACACATCACGAACTTGCCGAAAACCAGCCTGTGCTGGATCACATAACACGTTCCTTGCGATCATTGCAGTTGTTGGACTGATGCCACGGGTTGTCGATATGATGACCGTTCGAGTTCCTGCGTTCGATATGTGACGTCCATCATTCTTCCCATCAAAATCTGCCAGTTCACTTTACTATGACTGCCGTTACGCATCCCAACGCAGACGATTTCCGCAAATACGCCGAACAAGCTCGGTTTGTTCCTGTATTCCGACAATTGACGGCTGACACACTGACTCCGGTCACGGCTTACCAGCGGTTATGTGATGGACCATGGTCGTTTCTGTTCGAAAGCGTTGTCGGTGGAGAAAAAATCGGCCGCTTCAGCTTTGTTGGAAGCAAGCCATTTCTGTCAATCACTGCATGGGACCATCGCGTTCAGATTCGCGACGCGGATGGCACCACAAAGGAATGGCATAGTGAAGATCCGCTGAAGGATCTGGATTCGTTGATGTCGGAATACCACTGCGTCCACCTGCCTGAACTGCCTCGATTCTGCGGAGGCGCTGTGGGGTTTGCCGGGTACGATGTCATTCGCTACACAGAGCACCTCCCGAACGTTCCGGAAGACGATCGTCAACTTCCCGACATGTGCTTTGCCCTCTACGATGGCATGGTGGTTTTCGATCACATTCGCAAAGTAGTCCTTGCTGTTGCTCTGGCAGATCTGAATTCTGGATCACCAGATGAAGCTCGCGCTGCGGCCGAAGTGCGACTGGAAGAAATCTGCGCTAAGTTGGCGGATGCACAGGATTCTGTGCGGCTTACCGACATCGACCTGACCATTGAACCGCAACTGACGCCGGCTTCTAATTTCACTCAGGAAAAATTTGAAGGCGCAGTCGAAAAGTGCCGCGAATACATCAAAGCCGGCGACATTTTTCAAGTAGTCTTCAGCCAGAGATTACGTCACGAAAGTCAGGCTCGACCACTCGACGTTTACCGATCGTTGCGGATGGTAAATCCCAGCCCGTTCATGTTTCTGCTCCAAACCCCGGAACTGCACCTTGTTGGTAGCTCACCGGAAATCATGGTGCGAGTTGAAGACGGAGAAACGACAATTCGCCCACTGGCAGGCACACGTCGTCGCGGTCGCACAGAACAGGAAGATCGGGAACTGGCCGCAGAATTACTGGCTGATCCCAAGGAACGCGCCGAACATGTAATGCTTATCGACCTGGCTCGCAACGATGTTGGCCGAGTCGCAAAGTTCGGTACGGTCCAACTTAGCGATGTGATGGTTGTTGAACGCTACAGCCATGTCATGCACATTACGTCAAACGTCGTCGGGCAGCTCCGGGATGGCCTGTCACCTGTCGAAGCTCTGCGAGCAGGACTGCCAGCAGGGACGGTCTCCGGAGCACCCAAAGTGCGAGCCATGCAGGTTGTTGACGAAATCGAACCACACAAGCGAGGCCCCTATGGCGGAGCCGTTGGCTATATCGACTTTACAGGCAACATGGATACCTGTATTGCCCTGCGAACGCTGGTGATTCATAACGGAGTCATAGACATTCAGGCAGGGGCCGGAATTGTGGCAGACAGTGTTCCTCATCTGGAATATGAAGAGACGCTCAGCAAAGCTCGAGCCATGTTGAAGGCGATCTATGTTGCAGAAACGCAATTATCAGACTCGTAACAGTTCATCCGCACAGCCTTGCAGCAAATTTAACATGCGGCCGACACCCAGGTTTCAGTCGACTTCGAAACACTAAGAACCAATGCTCTCATCGTGGGATCAACTGAAAGGTCATAACGAACAACGCGAGTTGTTTCGGCGTTCTCTGGAGCAGGGAAGGCTGTCGCACGCTTATGTTCTGGCAGGGTCGGAAGGTATCGGGAAGCGACAGTTTGCGAGGCTGATGGCACAGTCGGTATTTTGCCGGAACCACGATCTCACCGAACTTCAGATTTGCGGTGACTGTCGAGCTTGCCGAGCATTCGCAGTCAACGCGTGGCCCGATTACATCGAAATCGGCGTTCCAGAAGGCAAGAACTCCATCCCGATCGCGCTGATCGCTGGTGAAGATGGTAAACGAGGTCGCGAAGGACTGTGCTATGAACTGTCCATGTCGCCGCAGGCCTCAGATCGTCGAGTCGCTGTGATCAACGACGCGGGCTTAATGAACACAGAAAGCGCTAACGCACTTTTGAAGACACTGGAAGAACCGCCGGCCGATTCACTAATTTTACTGGTGTGTGACAACCCCGACACTTTGTTGCCAACAATTCGTTCTCGCTGCCAGATCGTTCGATTTTTTCCGCTTTCAGCACACGACGTAAAACAGATTCTCTTGCAGGATGAAATTGTTGAATCAGAGGAAGAAGCCACATCAATCGCTGCGTTGTGCGAAGGCAGTCTGGAAGTCGCAAGGCAGTTGCTTAATCCGGAGTTGCGAAAACTGAAATCGTCCATCGCAAGGCAATTGAACCAGATGGAAGCTATGAAGCCGCTAAAAATTGCAGCCACGGTTGTGGAAGGCATCGAACAAATGTCCTCCAGCACGTCAGAGCAACGCCAGAATGCTCAGTGGCTACTGCGGTTCGTCGCTGACGCAATTCAGGATCGACTCAAAGGACTGGCTCACGGCGACCTATCGGACCCGTTGACCCAAAAACTCGGAGCTCGCAGCGGCGTCGACCTTTTGTCCCCGATGTTGGAACGAACCATTGCGGCCTCCCGTCAAATCGATGGCTCGTCACCCGTTAAACTAGTGATGGAAGCGTTATTTGACGAACTCGCCCGGCTATTCCGACTTGCCGCTAAACGCTGACTCGACGGCCAGGCTTGTATCTCAAGCCCCAGAGGCATAATAGGACGTTCACTCTTCCGTCCCGAACTGCACTGGTGATTACGAAGGCTTTGCATTGCTGACAGCTCGGCAACTTGCAGCGAAGTAGTTCGCGGGAGTTGCTTTTCATCTGGGGATTCTCGTGGCTATACTTGGGCTTCATCGAACCTCATCTCCAGCAGCTCGCCAACAAATGTCCACTGAACTACAGGAATTTTCGCAATCTCACGAATCTGCAGACCCGCAAAAGTTTGTGGTGCGCTATGGGTCGATGCGTCATTTGGGCGAATTCAGCGCCAAACGACAGCACGCAATTCACCGCGGTGACGATGTGATTGTTCGATCAGATCGCGGTGTAGAGTTCGGAATTGTGCTGTGCGATGCTAACGAAAAAACAAACAGCTATCTCGGCGACAACGTCCGTACCGGAAGAATTCTGCGGCTGGCTTCAGACGAAGACCGCCGGTCCCTTGAAGAAGTTGCGGTTCGCGAAAAGACGTTCTTCAACGATAGCCAGAATATGATCAACGAACGCAAACTGCAGATGCAGCTTGTGGATGTCGAGCAGGTATTTGGTGGCGAACGAATCATCTTCTACTACCTTGCAGAAAAACGCGTCGACTTCCGCGAGCTCGTTAAAGGTATGTCGCGAGAATTCAATACCCGCATTGAGATGCGACAAATCGGTGTTCGCGACGAAGCGCGACTTCTTGCCGATTACGGAGACTGCGGAAAGCCGGTGTGCTGTAACACGCATCTTCAGGAAATGCCGCCGGTATCTATGAAGATGGCCAAACTTCAGAAAGCGACGCTTGACCCAAACAAGATTTCCGGTCGTTGCGGACGCCTGAAATGCTGTCTTCGCTATGAGTACGACACCTATGAGGCTCATCGAAAAGAACTGCCTCAGATTGGGGCGACCGTCATCACACGAGAAGGACAGGGACGCGTAATCGCGCAGGAGTTGCTTGTTCGCAAGCTGTTGGTAAGTTTTGACGACGGTCGGCGCGTGATGACGAACGAATCAGATATCGTCACAGTCGTTTCTCGCGGAAATCGCGGCAAGAAAGACCAGCCGACAACCGAACCAGATGAAAATAAAGAATAGACACTTCTGTCTGGCGTCGGCTCGTTGTAAGATGCCTTCACTTGATGCATTTTCGCCTCAGATTCTTCCCCGGCCTGAGACCTTCCAGAATGACTACTGCTCGCAAAACAGAGTTGCCGCGTACTTTTCACAAGAACGCCTACCAGTTCGTTTTCGCTGCATTGCGACATGCACAGGAAAATCTTGGCCGAGATCGGAGCGATCACAACACCGGCCACGTGTCCGGGCGTGAGCTGCTCAAAGGTGTTCGTGAACTCGCTAAACAGCATTACGGACTGATGACGGTTTCTGTTTTCGCAAAGTGGGGCGTTCACAGCACAGAAGATTTCGGCAAGATTGTTTTCGAGCTGATTGAGTCTGGCGAAATGCGAAAAACCGACGAAGATCACCTGGAAGATTTCGTAGATCTTTACGACTTCCAGAAAGCGTTCGTCGAAGACTACGTAGTTGACACGGCTCGGGCCTTCAGCCGCAACTAAGCTGATTCTGCAAGTAACGTCTGGCTTTCCGCAACGTCTGGCTTTCCGCAACGTCTGGCTTTCCGCAACGTCTGGCTTTCCGCAACAGGGCTGACTGCATGCAGTATTCCGTTCGGAAAGCTATCTGTCGCGTGGAACCTAATGACACCTGATGTGATTTCGGATAGGCTTTGAGCGATTATCCGCACACATCAGTCAAACAACCGCAATCATCGCGTGAAGGGTCATTATGAGCGTTCTTTTCCGGCTTGCGGGCGTGGCCTTTGCAGCGATAGGCCTGTTGGCTCCTGGTGCATTGTTCGCCGAAAAAGCTGAACCTCTTAAAGGCCTGTTGGTCACAGGCGGTTGCTGCCATGACTACGAAAACCAAAAACGAATTATCACCGAAGGCCTAAGCCAACGCGTTAACATCGTCTGGGATGTCGTACACGAAGGCGGCAGCGGTAGAGAACATAAAGTATCAGTCTACGGTGACATCGGTTGGGCAAAAAAGTACGACATCATTTTCCATAACGAATGCTTCGGCGGAGTGACCGACGACAAATTTGTAGAATCAATTACTGCTGCTCATCACGACGGAGTTCCGGCGATTTTCGTTCACTGCTCGTTGCACAGCTACCGAAATGCTGCGGTTGGCGCAGATGCCTGGCGCGAACTGATTGGCGTCACATCACGCAGTCACGAACAGAAAAGAGCTGTCAATGCAATTACAGTCAACGGCGACCATCCGGTAATGAAAGGCTTTCCAAAAGAATGGCAGACGCCTAATGGTGAGTTATATAAAATCGAAAAAATCTGGCCGAACTGCATTCCCCTGGCTGAAGCTTACGGTGAAGACACGCAACTGGACCATACTGTTATTTGGCTGAACACATTCGGCCGCGCTCGAGTGTTCGGAACATCGCTGGGGCACCACAACGAAACGATGAATAACGAAGTCTGGCTGGACCTTGTTGCTCGAGGCCTCTTATGGAGCGTTGACAAAATTCGCCCCAACGGCAAACCTATGGCGGGCTATGAAGGTTCCGGAATTAAGCCGATTCTGCTTGAAGTCGAACAAGTCGCGGTTCCAACTCCTGACTCAAAATTCACAACGCCGGTTAACACTCAAAAATAGTGTCGCAGCTAGACAGTCAACGGGCCAAAGATGAACTGGGCGCTTGTTTCCAAAATGCTGGGTCACCTGTCACTGCTGATCGGCGGTGCTATGGTCGCGTCGCTACCCTGGTCGTTTCCACAATGCGGCCAGGCAGCAACGTTTGAACGACTCTCTTTCTGGGGCCTGCTGGAATCGATCGGCATTTGTGCGGCCCTCGGATTCATGCTGCATTGGGCGGGTCGCGCCGCAAAAGACTCACTGCTTCGCAAAGAGGCGTTGGCTGTCGTTGGGCTGGGCTGGCTGTTGTCCGGAATACTTGGAGGCCTGCCATATCTGCTGACTCCCACCTATCGACTGCCGGGAGTTAGTCTCAGCATTCCTGATGCGATGTTCGAATCGGTATCCGGCTTCACAACAACCGGTGCCTCGGTATTGACGCAACTTGAAATCCCAACCGGCATCGTCGACTGCGAAACCGCAGCCGAAGCTGGAACAATTGCTTACGTTCCCCGTAGCGTGCTGTTTTGGAGAAGCTTCACGCACTGGCTTGGTGGGATGGGGATCATCGTTTTGTTTGTCGCCATTCTGGGGCAACTTGGGGCTGGCGGCAAAGCGCTGATGCGGCGAGAAGTTCCCGGACCAATCACGGATAGTGTTCGACCGCGAATTCGCGAAACAGCGATGTTGATGTGGACCATCTATCTAACTTTTACGGTTCTGATGACAATCGTGTTGTGTTTACAGGGAATGAACATATTTGATTCATTGTGCCACACCTTTGGAACGCTTGCCACAGGAGGCTTCAGCACACGAAATACAAGTGTTGGGTCGTTTAATAGTGTTGGCATCGAAACCACGATCACGATTTTCATGATTGCGGCCGGCACGAACTTCAACCTTTATTACCTGCTGCTGAGAAAGCCGGATCGCAGAACCAACAAGCCTGCATTTCGACTGAGCGCCTTCTTTTCCGATCCGGAACTCCGAGCCTACCTGTCCATTATTAGTCTGGCCACGCTAAGCCTGACTGCACTACTTCTAGTCGGAAAAACCTACGGCAGTCTCGGCACCTGCCTTCGCCATTCGCTATTCAACGTGGTCGCCGTGATGACCACCACGGGGTTCGGAACTGAAGACTTTGCCAAGTGGCCAGAATTTCCCCGAGCCATCCTGCTGCTTCTGATGTTCGTTGGAGGATGCTCCGGCTCAACAGGTGGCGGAATTAAGGTGATACGATTTCTTGTCCTGTGGCAGGTTCTGAAACTTGAGGCAGAACGGGCCTTCCGCCCAAATCTGGTGCAACCACTTCGTGTAGCGGGCAACCGAATTGACGATTCCGTGGGACGCGATGTGCTGATCTACTTCTGTCTTATTTCAATCATCTTCTCGGTCAGTTGGGCCGGGTTAATTGCATTAGAACCGGCCGACCAATGGCAGGGAGAAACGTCAGCTGAAAAACTTATCGACTGTGCCAGTGCCGTTGCTGCCACACTAAACAACATTGGCCCGGGAATTGGTATTTGCGGACCTCATGGAAATTACACTGCATTTTCTGAAGCGTCTAAACTTCTGTTGACATTGCTAATGCTTCTCGGTCGGCTCGAGCTATTTGCAATTATCGTTTTGTTCATGCCCGGCTTCTGGAAGATTCAATAAGCACATGACTGGACTATTTGGCAACGCAAACAAGCGTTGCTCATCGCTACCGGCCTGTTAATTGAAGACACGAAAAAAAATGCAGCCCGAAGCCTTCGACACAGTACTTGCAGATGCCAACCGAATCGTGATGCTTGGTGCAAGTAATCTCACCTTAGCATGGCCCCGCATTGTTGACCTTTTAAGATCTAGTTTCGCGGATCCAGTTGAAATCTATACAGCGCACGGCATGGGGCGATCTTACTGCGGCGTAAGAAGCGGTTTCGGCATCCGTCAGTTGCCTGGAATTCTGCGTTCAGAACTATGGAACGCATTACCGTTACACAACAAAGATTCTCCCCAACCAGCGGCTCTAATCACAGACCTTGGCAATGACCTTGTTTATGGAAGGTCGCCTCAACAGGTTGCCGATGCTGCCGTTGAATCCATCAAACGCCTTAGAAGCTGGAACAGCTCATGTCGCATCGTAATGACCAGGCCCCCCATCGACTCCTTGAATGGCTTGGGTTCGCTGCGGTTCTTCATTTGTAAAACCGCACTCTTCCCATTTAGTGGCCTCAAGTTGAAAGCAATCCAGGCCGCAGCGGGTGAACTGGATAAACGAATCGTGGATATTGCTAATCAGTTCAGCGTAGCCCTCTCTCGCCCCGACCCGAGTTGGTATGGGCTCGACCCCATACATGTAAAGTGGAATCATCAGACACTGGCGTTCAGCAAAATCATGGATTTATGGGAGTTAAAAAAGACCGGTGCAGAGCAGCCTGGTGGAAGTCTGAATTCGCGACCAACAGCTCAAACAAGGTGGGTGTTTGGAAGGGAAAAACGGACGCCGCAACCGGTACTTACAGAAGACAAGACCTCAGTCTTCGCGTATTAAGACCATTTTCGCAAACAGTTGTGCCAGCGTTTTTCCGAGCAACATACAGACAGAGCTAACGCTTCAAAACTCGCACGCACCAATCCGATACCGGCACATCGTTCTCAACATCAAACATCGCACTGTCAACTCCGGATTCCATCAACATTGGCAGCAGACCTTCATGCTGCGACGAACAAACGGCCAGCAATGCCGGTCGCTCTGACCAGCAGGCGACCCGTGCAAGAATGTTCAAACATTCTCGTTCAATTCCGGATATAAACAGAACTGCGCCGACTGTGTTCTTTGCTTCGCACAGCAACAAGGCTTCTCGAGTTGACTGGCAGCCTTCAAAAACAGGGCATGGTACACTAATGCCAGTAGCGCACTTTCGGAGACGATCGTTTACCTGAGCACGGATCGCCGCAGCCCACCGATCACTCATATCCAGAACGACAAAACGACGTGGAGTCCAATCGGGCAGGAATTCCTCGATACCCGGGATATGAAGTAATTGCTCTGACACCGGCGACCTCTTTGCTCCAATTCACAGCGATGAATAGCTATGGTAGCATGCTAAACTGCAATTTTCACATTGCTAGCCAGTTCATTTTTGTCGTCATCAGGTGGCGGAATTCAATATGCAATCCATCACAGTATCAACAACTCTCGTAATCATATTTTCGATTTCACTTGTTCAGACACAGGCTGATCCGGTGATTGTGCCTGACCAGACACTCAGGTCAGAGCTGCTGAATATTCTGAAACGAAAAGGTGTTGAGAAAGAAGACCTCGATTCGAAAGACCTTGAAACAATATACTTTATCGACGGAACGAAGAAAGGGATCACCGATCTATCGGGCCTTGAACACTGTATGAACCTGCGAGAGATTCGACTTAGTCACAACCAACTGGTCAGCATTCAACCGCTGACCAGCTGCATTAACGTGCAGATGCTTGATTTGTCAAACAATCAAATCACCGACATCTCAGCACTCAAGCCGCTGGAAAATTTGCAGTACCTGAACATCGAACGCAATGCGGTTCAAAATATCGAGTGCGTCGCCGGCATGAAACTATTAGCGTCGTTCTACGCAAGTCACAACAAGCTCACCAGCATTGCACCAGTACGCAACCTCACAAAACTGCATTCAATCTATCTTGCAGACAATGACATCGAGGACATTTCACCGCTGGCAGATTTGCCTCAACTCGCCAGCATTGACCTGCAGAGAAACAAAGTCGTCGACGTTCATCTGCTGACAAAACTGAAGAACCTGCGTTGGACGTTTTTAGCCGAAAACAACGTTACGGATATCACTCCACTTGCTGATATGGCTCGGGCGGATGCGGTAACACGCAACGAATTCGCCCCGTACTGGAGGCTATTCCTGCAGAACAACCCGTTGAACAGCAGCTCAGCACAAGCTCTTCAATCACTGTTGGAATCCGAAGTGACAGTGACTACCCAATCACGTGCGCAAATTCCGCAACCACAGTCTGCTGCAGACAAGCCGACTTCACCGTCAATTGACGTGGTGAATCCACAACCAACCGTCAAATCCCCGGAATGATGTCAAGGTTGTAAACCAGCAAAGACTTAGCTTTTGAATTCGGTCGCCTACAATGTCACAAAGACGCTTAGTCAACCGCAGCCTTCCTTTACTCAAGTCTCATGTCCGACACCACAAATCAACAACAACCGGACGAACACCGAAACGAACAGCTCGCTTCGGTAGTTGGTGAAAGAGTTGATTACGATCCTCCGGCCGTAGGTGGCATGGACCTATTGGTGGCGATCGACGAAACACAGTTGGCACTTGCGCAGTTGGCTCATGAAACGGCTTCGAGGCTTGCGTGGGAATCTACGCTTCGTCGCAAACGCCGACGTCTGCGAACGTGCCTGATTCTGTTTATGCTGACCTTTGCCAGCACAACCCTGGTAGGTGGCGAATATTGGCCACTGGATATCCTTCCCGGATTCTTTAACGCCGAATCCAAAGTGAAAATCTTAACGCACCTGAATCGAATCTGGCCGGCTAACAACGGCATGGAAGTGACACTTATTGATCGCTTCTGGCAATCTATTAGGCTCGGATTCACCTATAGCTGCCCATTAATGCTGATTCTGCTGTGCCACGAAATGGGGCACTACTTGCAGGCCGTGCGATATCGCGTTCCAGCTTCGCTTCCGTACTTCATCCCTCTGCCACTGCCTCCGCTGGGAACAATGGGCGCAGTCATCATGCAGGGGCGAGGATCGGCAGACCGAAAGAAAATGTTCGACATCGCAGTCAGCGGACCGCTGGCAGGTCTGCTTGTTACAATTCCCATTCTGTACTTCGGCATCAAATCATCCCGATATGCTTTACCGAGCGATGGCATGGGGTTTGAATTCGGCCAGCCGATTTTAGTAAGATGGCTCATCGAACTGATTCACGGGCCGGCTCCGGCTGGCATGGTGTTTGACTGGAACGGCTATGCGACGGCTGGTTGGGTCGGGGTGTTCATCACCGCGATGAACCTGCTTCCGATTGGACAGCTGGATGGTGGGCACCTGATGTACACGCTGGTGGGACGCCCAGCACATTGGATAGCATGGGGTCTGATTCTTTTCGCTGTCGGTGCCATGATCTATGCAGAACAGCATTCTTACATTCTGCTTCTGATTCTGCTAACGCTCACCGGCCCTCGCCATCCGCCAACAGCAGACGACACTGTCGCCATTGGCTGGTTTCGGCATGCCATCGGCTGGTTGACCCTGAGCTTTCTTTTGATCGGTTTTACGCCTCAACCAATTGTCATTCCAGAACGAAGACCTGAACCTCCCGCGTTGTCCAGCGTGTTGAAGGCCATTGAAAATCAGGATTGGTTCGACTGGGAACCACTGAATTCGTCAACAGAATAGGCCCCCACTACTTGTCGAACAGCTGGGCGTTTTCAGGAAGTACTTCACCGCAGTACAGGCAACTCGGACGACACGAATTCATAGGCCCCTTACACGCTGGACACTCAGTGACCGTCACTCGAATGCGGCCATCCGCGCGGGCATCTCGTAGATCAACTTCCTGCATCCGGGCGACAATGCCGTCGTGCGTTAGATCCGTTCGATCGCACAACAATTCCCACAGCGACTGACACCCCAGAGCAAGTGCGTCAATGCGTGATTCCAGACGCGAGATATCCTGCGCAAGAGGCCGAGTTTGCCTATCGACAGCATTGGTTGTACTTTCCGCCGAAGACGCCTGACGAGCGGCGCTATTGATCGCCGACAACTGATACATTTCCCACAACATCACGGTTTCTTCCGAGCGTTGCACTCAGACAGCAAGCTTTGATGCCTTAACAACGAAAGGTTTCCTGCGGCGGACAAGAGAAGGAATCAGCAGCGACTGGATTATGACTGAGAATGTCGAGCCTGCCGGGCCGGAAGCAATTTCACCGCGTCAGAAATCTCGTGCGGTGGAGCCAGTTCGAATCGCTTGAGAAATGACGGCTTGTCTTTTCGTCCACCCAACACATAGTCGGTCCAGATTGAAACGGCCACGCACTGGTCATCAATTTGAAGCTGGTCTGTCAGGAAGACGAATAAGATCTCCGCAAGTTTTCCCAAAGGAATACCGTGCGACCGATTTTCTGTAGCAAACAGCCAATCGCTGAACTGCAGAAATCTCGTGAATGCCGATGCTCCGTCGGCCCACATCATCGGATACGACTTTGCGAAGTTTCCGCTGTTGGCGACAAGGTCCCAATAGCGAGCAAACCGACGCAGACGATGAATTGTCTCAAAGTCGATTAGCCGGTTGCTAAGGATTTCAAATGGCGGGTGCGAGCTATAAACCATTTGCCATTCATCGTCGTGACGAACGATCGGCGTCCCTTTCAATCGTTTCAGAATGCCAACCTGAATCTCCTGGGGCTCAAGAGCAACCAGTCGATCAAAGCCTTTGGCAAAACTCTCCAACGTTTCTCCCGGCAAACCAATGATCAGATCGGCATGAATGTGAACCCCGGTGTCCTGACGTAGAAATCGAAAATTCTCGGCCAGTTGTTGATTGTTCTGACGACGGCTGATCAAATTCCCAACATCATCGTTGAAGGTCTGCACACCAATTTCAAACTGCAGCACGCCTTCCGGAAATTTCGCAATCAGGTCTCGCAGCGATTCAGGCAAACGATCCGGAATCATCTCAAAATGTAAAAACAAACCGGGCTGAAAACGTTCTAGAAAAAACTGCAGAATCGCCGTGCTGACACGCATGTTCAGATTAAAAGTACGGTCCACAAACTTGAACTGCCTGGCTCCCCGATCCAACAGCGACTGCATCGCTTTAAGGAACTCGTCCACATCAAACATCCGCACCGGAATATCGAGTGCTGAAAGGCAAAACTCACACGTGAAAGGACACCCGCGCGATACTTCCACATAGATTACTCGTTGAGCAATATCTTCATCTGTGTACAAATCGTACGGCAAAACCACTGCGTCAAGACTCGGCACAACTCCGTGAATAACGTGTGGCGATGAGGCCTTTAACAGAAGGCCCGCTGGTTCCGGCGTTGTCTCCAATAGTGACTGCCTGTTTGTAGACGGGCGTTCCGGACGACTCAGAATCTCTCGGCACAACTCTGGAAACGTCAGGTCTGCCTCACCCGTCACCACGAAGTCAGCAGACTGTACAATTGGTTGTCCCTCGATTTCGTAGCTAACTTCCGGCCCACCCAAAACGATTTGGATTTCGGGTCGAATACGCTTCAAGTCTGCGACCAGCTGAGTCGCTGGTTCAATGTTCCAGATATAAACACCAATGCCCACAATCCGTGGGCTGTGCGACAGGATTTGCGAAATGATGTCCACAGTCCGGTCGCCGATCCCAAACTCCAGCATGGTCGTGCGTTCACGAAGTTCTCCCATGTTCGCCAGCAGGTAGCGCAGTCCGAACGAACTGTGCCAGTAACGAGCGTTAAGAGTTGTGAGAACAATGTCTGACATGAGTCAGGTAGCCAGTGAGAACAAAAAAACTCAGCATGAAACACGCAGAGTTTAACAGTGATCTTTCAAAGTCTCAGCCGAAGTAGCCAACAACGTGAGATTCCGTGCGATCCACGCAAACCGCTGGTCGTTGGAAGTGCCGAACGCTGCAGAATCAAAATTTAGGACTCTGCCACAGCCGTGGAAACCGGTAGAGCACTCAAACCAATGCCCGAATAATGGAATCCGCGCTTTGCCATTTTCTTTCGGTCGTAGAGATTTCGGCCGTCAAAAATTACGGGGGACTTCATTTTCAGCTTGATGTAGTCGAAATCGGGATTTCTAAATTCATTCCATTCCGTCACGATCGCCAAAGCGTCGGCCCGATCACATGCATCATAGTGGTGTTCACAGAAGTTCACCTGATCGCCAAATTCCACCTTCACGTTTTCAACGGCAACTGGATCGGAAGCATTCACAGAAGCACCGGCTGCAAGCAGACTTCGGATCAGCACCAGGGAAGGAGCTTCTCGAATATCGTCCGTTCGTGGCTTGAATGACAAGCCCCAAATCGCCACCGTTTTGCCGGTCAAATCACCACCGAAATAGTCCTTCAATTTATTAAACAGAACGTTCTTCTGCTGATCGTTCGTTTCGTCAACGGTCCGAAGAATCCGCGGCACTACGCCATTTTCAGCGGCTACTGATGCCAGAGCTCGCACGTCTTTCGGAAAGCATGAACCACCGTAGCCAACGCCAGGAAACAGGAATGAAAAACCAATTCGAGCATCATGCCCGATTCCTTTCCGGACTTCGTTAATATCGGCATTCACCTTCTCGCAGATATTTGCGATTTCGTTGATGAAGCTGATCTTTGTCGCCAACATACAGTTTGCCGCGTATTTCACCATTTCGGCACTTTCAATGCCCATCGAAATGAAAGGCTTTTCGGTGCGCAGGAATGGCTTATAAAGTTCCTGAACAATGTCCGCCGCCTCTTCATCATCAACGCCAACGACAACCCGATCCGGCTTGGTGAAGTCGTCAATCGCCGCGCCTTCTTTCAGGAATTCGGGATTCGATGCTGAATAGAATTTCGTATCGGTTTTGGCTTCGATCCACTCTCGCACCTTGCGATTCGTTCCAACCGGAACGGTACTTTTGCAAATAACGACAGTCCCCGGTTCCAGGTATGGGGCCATCCGTTCAGCAGCACTCTGCACGTACTTTAGATCAGCCGCTCCCTTTTCATCCTGCGGAGTGCCCACACAAATAAATACACACTTCGCCCCCGTAATGGCTTCAGCGTAATCTGTTGTAAAAGTCAGACGACCGGACGCGGAATTGCGTTTGACGAGTTCTGTCAGGCCGGGCTCGTAGATTGGAATTCCGCCGGCGTTAAGCAAGTCAACTTTTTTCTGATCCACGTCCAGGCACGTAACATCGTTTCCACTTTCAGCGAAACAGGTTCCGGTCACGAGTCCCACGTAACCGGTTCCGATCATTGTGACTTTCATTTTCGATCCCAATCAATCGTCTATCAGGGCAATAATTCAAACTAACAATAGTACGCTATAAATTATGTGAATCCGCAGGCACCGGCCTGTTCCATTCAGCATCTACTTCCGACAGCACTTCATGAAGGCCTGTTGCAGCAAACCGGTCACTTCGACCGCGAGAATCATAGTTCCGAGTCTCGTCTTTCAGGTAGATCGGTCGCGATCTTACCTGGTCGTAAATTCGGATCACATATTCTCCCAGCACGCTGATACCAAACGCGTTAAGTGCCCCGAAAAACGACGCTGTAATTATTGTCGACGTCCATCCGGGAACGGCCAATCCGGTCAGTATCTTGTGATACAAAACAAAGCCAATTGAAGCACCGCAAACCAGACACGACATTCCAGCAATGAAGTAAAACAGTGTTAATGGGAAAGAGGAAAATGCGAAGATGGCCGTTTTAGCGAGTTTAAATAAACCAATTAGTGAAACTCGAGGCTGTTCGTCATGTCGAGCGTGACGTTCGACAGGAATGCCTTCCTGCCGAAATCCAGTCCAGCTACGCAGCCCCGGAAAGTACCGTTCACGTTCTCCAAGGCTCAGCAGTGCGTGGACAACTCGGCGATCCATCAGGCCAAAGTTGCCAGCATCTTCCGGCATCGCACTGTCAGCTACCGCATTCAGAACGCGATAGAACGCGTAAAACAACAGCCGTTTGGGAAGTGCCTCCTTACGATTAAATCGCTGCGCGTAAACAACGTCGCATCCTGTTTCCCACTGATCAAGAAATTGGGGAATCGCGTTGGGATCATCCTGCAGATCAGAATCCATCACAACGACAACATCCCCCCGAGCATGCTCAAGCCCGGCATGCAGTGCTGGCTGATGCCCAAAATTTCTCGCAAGATGGACCACAACAATACGTTCGTCTTCTTCCGCCAATTGGTCAAGCAACTCACGACTGCCGTCAGACGACCCGTCGTTGGCGTAGACGATTTCAAACGAACCCACGGCGTGCTCAAGTACCGCGCGGAGTTTCGCTGTTAGTTCTCGCAACACGGCCACTTCGTTAAAAACGGGCAGAACTGCGGACAGACAGATTGACGACCGATTTCTCTCAGTAGTTTTAACGGCAGCGATCATTTCCGAAGAACCCCTGCGAGTGACAGACCGGCTGGCACCGGTAATTTCTTCATGCACCAGCGCTCCGCAGCCGCGGCAGTGATCAAAGCACTGTTTGTAAACGATGACACTTCTGGAAAGTCCGGATGCTCGCGCTTAGGAAAAATCTTTTCCCAGCCGCGTACGGCCACAGCCGCTGGTAACGTAAAGCTGTTCCAGTGATTCAACCATTGAACTCGAAACCCGGCCGCAGCTGCCTGTCGCCGAAATTCGCGTGCAGTGTATCGCCTGAAGTGTCCCAACTGTTCATCCCAGCGACTGTACAACCATGGGCACGCAGGAACTGTCAGCACGACAATTCCACCGTCCTGCAACGCGGCATGCATATTTTGTAGAGCAAGCACGGGACGTTCAATATGTTCCAGAACATCAAGCAGAACGATTGCGTTGACGCTTTCGTTCTGCACGGGCCAGGGTTGCTCAAGATCATGAACGTGAGTGTCTTCGATTCCGCGAGCTCGAACATGCTCGACCGACTCGGGCATCAAATCCAGCCCGGTGACGTCGTAGCCAAGTTGCTGAAACTCAATCAGATTCCGGCCGGAACCAATTCCACCTTCCACAAGTCGACCTGGTGCCGGACAGTATTTGTTCAGTAAACGAACGGCCAGTTCCCGCTTGGCAACGTGCCACCAATAGGTTTCCTCCAGATCAACAAGTTGTTTAAGGTGACTTGCGTCCATGAGTCGTGCATTTCAAAAGTCATTCCGCTGTCACGGATGATTGGTAGAAGAGGGCCCACTGAATAATTTCTCTGGAAACCTATCACGAAACGACGGGTGCTGCGTGGGAAGTCTGCGTCGACGAATCGGCTGGTAGGGATTGTCTGGAATTTGTGTCGATGCTGACGGTCGTGTTGATTTTTCGAAACACGTCGCAGATTCATCCCACAGCTCCGGAGACATACCACGTAAGCGCGCATGCAGACTTCGTTTCGCCGGAAAATCGTCACATCCCTTACAAACAAACGGCACCCAGCCAGCGACGACTTACGAATCGCATTCTTCAACCTGCCAGTCCACAATCACTCCGGTTCCGACTGATATTAGATCTGAATCACGCTCCTGCACGAGCTTCCGTCCTTCAGCATTTCAAATGCTGGATTTACGTCGACCGGCCTCAAACAATGTCACAACACAGAAATGGAATACAGAACGAAAGCGAAGTTCGCCCGCTGTCTCCTTTGTGGTTGAACACTGCTCTGACGACATTGCTGCTGGTGATTGCCGTTCCATTGTTCGTGTGCTCACCCGTCACCAGCGATACGTCACTGTTTGATGTCCAGGCGATGACAGTCCAGAACGGCGGCATTCTCTACAGAGACATCATTGAACCCAATCTGCCGGGTATCGTCTGGATTCATCTCGCACTACGGACGATAATCGGCTGGTCGTCCGAAGCGATCCGAATGGCCGACCTGGGTATTTTCCTTGTCACGATGATTCTACTGTCAAACATCGTCGGCGCCGCGGGCAATCAGATTCACAAGGGCAGCCGTATCGGGCTTCTCATTTTCACCTGCACCCTTTTCTACGTGACACGAAACGAGTGGTGTCACTGCCAACGCGACATCTGGATGCTGTTGCCTGTAAGTTGTGCGATGTGGCTGCGGTCAACGCGAATCCACGAACAATGGCAAGATGGCGCACGTTGCCATTCTCCATGCACCGATAAGGCAAGCAGGAATTCAGACAATTTTCAGAGGTCAGATCAAACCGGACTGCCTCCATTTTTCAGTAAGGTTGTTGAGGGAGTATTTTGGGGTATAGCTTTCTGGATCAAGCCGCATGTTGCTGTGCCGGCGCTGTCCGTGTTTGCAATTGACGCAGTGCGAATCAGTAGCTGGAATCTACGAGCCAGGGAAATCGGTAGCGTGATTTTGGGAGGCCTGCTTGCAGCTGTTCCCGGTGTCGTCTGGTTGATTTCAACAGGCGCATGGGATCACTTCTGGGACATGATGCTGGAATGGAATCCCGAATACCTCGAAGCCGGCCGCGATCGCCGCAGCTGGAGTCGCCTTGGGCTACTGCTGGAAAGGTTTCACCCGTGGTGGACAATCCACCTGATAGCCGTTCCGATGGCCATACAATCAATAGTGGAAGGTGTCCGGAATCGGTTCGAACCAGATAATGATAAGTCAGCTGTTCGCAACATCCTTGGCATTTGCTATCTGTCATGGATGATGCAAACGTTCTTGTTGCAGCACGCAATGGACTACATCCATGTGCCGGAAGTTATCCTGGCCTGCTGTGTCGTCGCGGCATATCCGTGGCAACTGGATCTTCAACTAAGACGCGTTTTTGTAGCAGCGTTGCTGGGCCTGGGGCTGCTTGCTGCTCCAATATTTTACGGTGGACGGCTGTCTGTCTGGCAGCGATGCTTTCGAGAAGGCAGTTCACCGGAAGTTCGCAGTATTCTGGCTCAGGGAAACTACCCCAACTGGCAGCATCTGGCACAGGTTAAAAAATTCCTGAAATCTCAAAATATCGCTGATGGTGATGTGGCCTGCCTGAACGTTCACAGCATCCATCTGCATCAGGAACTCAGCGTCCTGCCAGCCACACGCTATTGGAGCATCATTTGTCCACTGACAATGTTTCCGCGGCGGTACGATGAAATCATGGCCAGCGTGAACTCCGGTCACCAACGATTTATTGTGGTTGAAGCCAACGAAACGAACCACGAAGAACAGATTCTGCCGGGATCGTTTCCCAACGATTACCCGGTTGTATTTGAATCCGGAACCTATCGAATCCATGACTCTTCGCCGACTGCGATGGGACGCATCACGGCCGCGCAGTAGGACTCCATGCTGCGAACTCGTGATAGCCGACAAGCATCTAGCAGCGACGCCGTTCCCGATGACGATATCACGTTCGCCGAACAACGGGCCAAACGTCAACCCGGTCTTCGCCACGATAAATTTGAATTTCTCGATGCATCAGAATGGAGTGATCTGAATAGCCAACGGCGAGCGAAATCGTATCGCCAATCTTCAGGTCCCGAGAATCGCCTTCCAGCGAAAGTACAGTGTGTTCGGCGCTCATACTTTCAACAGTCGCCCCATCAGCGTCCATGACCTCCGGCATTTGAACCACTGGGTTAATCGCCTTTCGTCCCGCGTTCAACACGGCTCGTTCCAGCGATGGACGAGAAACGACATCAGCCACAACCGTTAAGGCAGGCTGCACTCCGGTCAGGCCACACTTTTTTTGATAGAACAGGTCACCAAACAATCCTCCGCCAGCCTGCAACTCGGTAACCGCTGGGTGCTGACCGGTAATCCAAAACGATCCGCTCGCTCCTGCACTTACGATTTCACAGCAAAGACCGACGGCAAAAAACGAATCGCGGGTCTGTTCAAGCATTCCCATCGCTTCAAAAATCGCGTTTCGCTTCTGCTCAGTATCTTCAATCGTCAGCAGGTGCCCTTCGTATCCCATAATGCCCGCCACATTCAGTCCGGGCAGTCGATCGGCTGCTTCTGCAAGTTGCGTCGCATCGACTCGAGGGCGACATCCTGTACGTTGCATACCGATATCAATATCGACAAGAAACCTGAACACCGCACCGTTTTGTATCGCCATCTGTGAATACAATTCGGCCTGAACATAGTGATCGATCGTCACCACCAGATCTGTCTGTTTTGAGATGGCCGACAGTCTGCTTAATTGCGATTCCTCAACCGCAATGTGAGCCAGCAACACCGAAGGTACGCCAGCCTCGGCCATCACTTCAGCTTCGCCCACGTTGGCAACCGTGACTCCAATTGCTCCAAGTTCCAACGTCAATTTCGCAATCTGCGGCTGACTGTGTGCCTTCACATGAGGCCTCCATTGTTTGCCCAAAGCCGCAATTTCTGAAGCCATGCGCTTGGCATTGCTTTCAAGTACATCCAGATCCAATCGAAGTTCGGGCATTACGAGTGTCTTTGTCTATGAACTGAATCAATAAACCGGAAAGCTCTGCAAACGCAGGCGTTCTATCCGGCAATGGAACAGGATTCTATCTGGTAACCGGAGATAAACTGGCCAAAAACGTTAGTCTCGATAACAAGCCTGCATTCGTCGATCGGAAATTGAAGCAAATCCGTTAGAGTCCTCGCTAATACAGCAGGCAGACCAACCGCGTGTTTCTTATTAACAAACACCATCTGCCTCGCTCGCATACTTCTTCCTCAGCGATCCAAAGACATCTGAACATGACAAATAATCAAACACAAAAATTGCGAATGGCACTGATCGGTGGCGGTGGAGCAGGGTTTATTGGCAAGGTTCACGCCACCGCCGCAACGCTGGATCGTCAGGCCGAACTTGTGGCCGGAGCATTTTCCTCAACCCCCGAAAGATCCAAAGCGTCAGCCGCTGAATTCGGAGTCACACCGGACCGAGCGTATGGAACTTATCAGGAACTCCTGGAACGCGAAAACAGTCTACCGGCCGACGAACGCATTCACTTCGTATCCATTGCCACTCCGAATTTTACTCACTGCGAAATCGCCTGCGCTGCCATGAAAGCTGGCTTCCACGTTGTATGCGATAAGCCGATGACCACCAATCTGGAAGACGCAGCCAAAATGGTGGCCACAGCTGAAAAGACGGGCCGAGTCTTTGCGCTGACGCACAACTATTCGGGCTATCCGATGATGCGACAGGCGCGAGAAATGATTGCCAACGGTGAACTGGGAGACATCATCGCCGTTCGAGCAACCTATGTTCAGGGTTGGATGCACGGTATGGAACCCGGAGCAGATCAGGCTCGCGGAGCATGGAAATCGGACCCGCTAAAGAACGGACAGGCCGGTTCTTTGGGAGACGTCGGTACGCACGCGTTCCACCTGGCCAGCTTTGTGACGGGTCTGCAGCCGGAATCGCTGTTGAGCCACATGCAGTCCTATTCGAAGCACCATGAACTCGATGATTACGGCCATGCCATGATCCGCTTTAACAACGGTGCGACCGGCATGGTCACATGGAGCCAAATGACGCACGGACGCCTGAACGATCTGACAATCGAAGTCGACGGGACAAAAGCGGCTGTCACCTGGCGTCAGGAAGATCCTAATCAGTTGTTTGTCCGCTCGCTCGGCCAGCCAACCAAAGTTTACGAACGCAATCCCGGTGCAGGCTACATGACACCAACAGCTACCGCCGCCTGTAGAATTCCCGGCGGACATCCGGAAGCGTTTTTCGAAGCTTTCGCAAACGTTTACCGAAGCGCATTCACCGACATGCGAAAAGTAAATGCGGGAGAAACATTGCAGCGAAGAAACTCAATCTACCCCAGCGTCTACGACGGACAAAACGGCGTCCGCTTTATGACTCGCTGCCTTGAAAGCGCCGAAAATGCTTCGGCCTGGAGATCATGGTAGGCACATCGCGGCCCTGAAATAAGCCATCGCCTTGAAGGCCTTTCTTAAAATATTCGCGACGGACTGCAGCACCGCAGGACCGCCTGTGATCCATTCTTGACAACAGTAGATTTGTGTTGATTCAAACAAGTGGCCAACCTGTCCCGGGATTTCACTCGTCGCTCACCCCAACCAAATTCCCCTGTCGATACAGGTCAGGTTCCTACTGGACGTTGCTTCTCAATGTTTTTCCGGTAGGAACCGACCCTGATTAACTGGTGGGCAGTGCCCAGCCGACATCCGGAGTGAAATCAATTCAGATTGTGCCAAGAATATGAAGCCTGATAGGCTTCGTGCAAATCGTTCCTTGATCGCGTCAAAGTCTGTGGCAACCGCATCCTTAAGCCCGCCAATGGCATACGGGTGACCTTGCGATAGCGTCTTTCCAATCGTCGCGAGTTCGAACGCTCGGAGGACTATTTTACACGCTGGATGTGGGTCGGTGCTGCCACAAAAATCATCGAACTCCAACCAAACAAACCGATTGAGGCCATAAAGCTTGAAGTTACATAATTCAGCAGCGGCTTTCGCAACGCGGAAAATTAGTGTCTCACATGCCATCCGCTCGACGTAAGTAAACGGCGTGTTAGGCGCGCTGATTTGTGGCGCCAGCTCTGAAAGAAGTTGGAGTTCACGCTTCATCAAGTACTTCCTTTGCAAACGCAATAAGGTGAATAACAACTTGAACTTGGTCCGCCTGTTCGCGTTTTGAGGGAAACTGTTCTGGGGTCGGCGCATTCCGACTGTAAGTCAATGCCCATGGCGAAAGGCTTAGATCACCTTCACGGAGCGGAATTTGAGGGTAGAGCTCCTTGGCGTGAGATATTGGCGAGAGTCTTCCGAACCGCGATTCACCCTTCTGCAGGCAGAGAAGGATACATGTATTTCGTTTTAGCATATGCAATTGGTGAAGATCGCATTCGGTAAGGCCAAAGTCCGACTGTAGATTTTCTTCGACCAGTCCAAGTAGGGACAGGTAGGTCAACAATTGACCGGCATACCCGCTGAATGGTCTTAATTTGTCGAGACAAGTCTTCAGAAAACCAGTTGGGTCGTAGAGGATAATCGCTTCGCTTGCGAGGTGATGCATAAACGGAGCGCCTTGGGCAGCCATGCGTTCGCAGGCGCTTGTCGTATAAATCGAAACATCCTCCGTCTGACATGTGAAACGCTCTGCGATCACAACCTGAAGTTCTCGAAATCTAGCCAAAGTGGTAGCAGAAACGACCGCCAGAATATCAACATCGGATGATTCATCCGCCTCTTCTCGTGCAGAAGAGCCGAAGAGCGCTGAGGCAAGTACGTCGCGAGGAAAATTATCCGTCATCTTTGTATGCGTCGGTAAGCGGCTGCAACAAAAAGCCCAAGACAAATCGGTCCAATTATGCCAAACGCACTCGTCGTGATTTTTCCCAAAATGCTGCTCGGAGTGATGTCCCCGAATCCAACCGTAGTGAATGCCATCACAGAAACATAAATACAGTCGATCAAGTCGCGATGAATTGCTTCAACTTCGGGTTTATCGTCAGCCATGCGAAGGGGAATGCTAAGCAGCCAGAACAGGAACGAGGAACCAGTAAGAATGGCGAGCGCCGTCAAAGCAATGCGATGAATTCTCACGCCATACCCCCAAATGGCGCCTTCAACGCAGTGTAGGAGCCATCGCCCCAAGGCCCGATGTCTATCACCTTGAGTGTACCTGTTCTGATGCCACTTCGACGCCGTGACTACGATATCCCACTGTTCCCGACGGTCCGCCTCCATTTCCAGCAGAAGAAGCCGATCGGCCTGCCGGACGTCTCCCATCGACGTCGCATTCAGTCGTAAAGACCTTAAGAATCGTTCTCGTGGAGACCACTTCTGCGGTGCCGATTGCAGTATAGAATCGTAATTGAGTGAGCATTTGTGAAAAGTGGTGTACCACAACTCGCAATCGTTGAATTCAACGTCTCGCAAGTTGCAGTCGTCGAATGTTGAACCAGTCAGGTCCACTCGTGTAAACGACGATTGGCGAAGATAGCATTGCTCAAACCGGCAGTACGGGATATTCGAATTTTCGAACACCGCTTGTTTCAGGCCGAGGCCTCGAAAGAGGCAATAGCTTCAATCGATATTCTTCTTTGTAACCCCTCTTTCGGGAGGCACTTGCCCTTCGTTAACTTCGTACGCGAGCAAACGGTGTTGAGCCTTCTCGGGCATTGTATCCAATGTGGATCTAGTAAGCGCCATGTTGATTGTCTTCAGTGGTTTCGGACGGGCGGCAGTTTCACTCATACTGCCTAACCGACCCGCTGGTGTTCTACTGAAATCGAAAGGTGAACTCGGGAATATACCATGAGTCATTCCTTTTGGCGGTCGGCAAAACGAAAAGGGCAAGGTTTGCACCTTGCCCTTTTCTGCTTCTAATTCAACTTACTCGGCGGTTCGGCGTGCTACGCAGTTTCCCATCGTGCCACGCCATCGCCTGCCGGGGCGTCCCGGCCTAACCAGCTTCGACGGCTGCCTGGGCAGCGGCCAATCTTGCGATTGGAATTCGGCGTGGGCTGCAGCTGACGTAGTTCAGGCCGATTTCGTGGCAGAAGTAGACGGACTTTGGATCGCCGCCGTGTTCGCCGCAAATACCGATCTTAAGGTCTTTGCGAGTTTCGCGACCATCTGCAACGGCGGTCTTCATCAAGCGGCCAATTCCGATCTGGTCGATCGTCTGGAATGGGTCGGCAGGCATGATGTCATGCTCGGTGTAGTAACCGATGAAGCCCTTGTAGTCGTCTCGGCTGATACCAAGGCCTGTTTGAGTCAGGTCGTTAGTACCGAAGCTGAAGAATTCAGCGGTCTCAGCAATCTCACCAGCAGTCAGAGCGGCTCTTGGAATTTCGATCATGGTACCGGTCATAAACTCAACAGACACACCCTGTTCGTCGAAGACCTTGGCGGCAGTTTCTTTGATGACAGCCGTTTGGTTGTCAACTTCAGCTTTGTATCCAGCCAGAGGAATCATGATCTCGGGCAGAACTTCGATGCCTTCCTTCTTGCACGCACAAGCAGCTTCGAGGATTGCTCGAGCCTGCATCGCGGTGATTTCCGGATACACGATTCCCAGACGACAACCACGGTGACCAAGCATTGGGTTGGATTCAACCAACTCAGCAACACGTCGCTTAACGTCTTCTTCTGTGACGCCAAAGGTCTTTGCCAGCTTGGCAGCCAGAGTTGGATCTTCGTGCATGTGGTGTTCTGACAGGAACTCATGCAGTGGTGGGTCCAGCAGACGAATCGTGACAGCTTTGCCAGCCATAACCTTGAACAGGTGAGTAAAGTCTTCTCGCTGGAACTTGATCAGCTTGGCGAGTGCCTTTTCTCGGTCAACCTTGGTGGTTGAGAAAATCATCTCACGCATTTCGTCCAGATGATCGAAGAACATGTGCTCTGTTCGGCACAGGCCCACACCTTCGGCACCCAGTTGCAGACTGATTTCTGCGTCGTGCGATTCAGTGTTGGCTCGAACCTTCAGAGTTCGGTGTTCGTCAGCCCATGTCATCAGCTGAGCGTATCGCTGATACACTTCTGATTCTTCCGGCTTCAGATTACCAGTCATGACTTCCATGACTTCAGAAGGGCTGGTTTCAATCTTGCCAGCATAAACTTCGCCAGTGAAACCGTCGACGGAGATCCAGTCGCCACCGTTCAGCACCTGACCAGCTACTGTCACCGTGCCGGCTTCGTAATCGATATTCAACTTATCGCAACCGCAAACGCAGGTCTTGCCCATTTGGCGAGATACCAGAGCAGCGTGAGATGATGCACCACCGAAGGCGGTAAGAATGCCCTTGGCAACCTTCATGCCGCGAAGGTCTTCCGGGCTGGTTTCCTTGCGAACCAGAATCAGCTGAACATCGTTGTCAGCGTTGTACATTTCTTCTGCGTCAGAAGCGTGGAAAACAATCTGTCCCGTGGCAGCACCCGGACCGGCGTTGATGCCTTTCGCCAGCAGTCGGCTGTTTTTCTCGGCTTGACTTTTGTCGGCTGGATTGAAGATCGGTTGCAGCAGCTGATTCAGGTCGTCGGCTGGAATACGTCGTTTTGCCAAAGCCGTCTTGACGTCAATCAGGCCTTCGTTGACCAAGTCGACGGCGATTCGCACAGCGGCGAAACCAGTTCGCTTGGCGTTACGAGTCTGAAGCATCCAGACCTTACCGCGTTCAACAGTGAACTCGATGTCCTGCACTTCTTTGTAATGCTGTTCCAGAGTCTTACCGATGTTGGTCAGTTGCTCGAAAGCTTCTGGCTTATCTTCAGCCAGAGTTTCTTCGATACGCTTTGGAGTTCGTGTACCGGCAACAACGTCTTCACCTTGGGCGTTAATGAGGTAGTCGCCGCAGAAGCCAGGAGTACCGACAGAACAGTTTCGTGTCAGGCCAACGCCGGTCGCACAGTCGTCGCCGAGGTTACCAAACACCATGGCCTGAACGTTAGTGGCTGTGCCCCATGAGTGAGGAATACCGTACTGACGACGGTAAACCATCGCTCGGTCGTTCATCCAGCTGCCGAAGACTGCGCCGATGCAGCCCCACAGCTGCTCCATTGGATCTTCTGGGAAGTCGATGCCGGCTTCCTTTTTGATGACGCCCTTGAAGTCAACCACGATCTTTTTGATCGCTTCGATACTCAGGCCAGATTCGTGCTCAACGCCTTCTTTTTCGCGAGCGTGGTCAAGAATGTGATCAAAGTGGTCCGGGTCGTTCTTCGATTCTGGCTTAAGCCCCAGAACAACGTTGCCGTACATCTGGATAAGACGTCGGTAACTGTCCCATGCAAAGTGTTCGTTGCCAGACTGTTTGATCAACGCCTGAACAACTTCTTCGTTAATACCGATGTTCAGAACGGTGTCCATCATACCGGGCATAGATTCGCGAGCACCCGAACGGCATGACAGCAACATTGGGTTGGCAGGATCGCCATACTTTTTACCCATCACTGCTTCGGCGTTGGCAATCGCGGCATTGACCTGTTCCGTCAGTTCTGGTGGGAACGTGCGGCCGTTGTCGTAGAAATAAGTGCAGACCTCAGTGGTGATGGTGAATCCGGCAGGAACTGGCAGCCCAATGCGGCTCATTTCCGCCAGGTTAGCCCCTTTTCCGCCGAGCAAAGTCTTTTGCGTCGTATTTCCGTCTGCCTTGCCATCGCCGAAGGTGTAAACGTATTTATTGTCTGCCATTTTGGGTTAGACCTCGTAAGGTTAAGTGTCGTGTAGATCACAACAAACATGTGGCGTTCCGAAGAACGCTCTGGGGACCCCGATCTTCAGGAAACTTCAAAACGGGGGGTCGAAATAGATAGAACGCCCATCGGCGCGCACCGCAATTGGCACCTGAACGGCGTTCAATCGACCGGGCACGGTAGCAACCGATCGACTAAACTTCAAGCACTTAGAAAACTGGTCAGAAACGAGAGAAAACGCTTACTACCCCGAGATTTTCCAATGCCTGCCAAAAACTCACTTGCCAGTCGACATCTGTTCGACGAAATTGAGGCTGAGCAAGGGTTTAGGCATGTTTTGACAATCTGTCAGGCTGGTCTTCATATCGGCCCGCTTTGAATTCAGGCTGAGTGGTTTCCGAGGATTGGGAGCGTTTTTAGATGGCAGTTCGTGGAATCCGCGGAGCGATTTCGGTCGAAACCGATGAACCAGAGCAGATTCGAGAGGCAACTCGCGAATTAATGGAAGCAGTGCTGAAACGCAACGGTATCGCAGATTTCGACGACATCATTTCTGCGGTCTTCACCACGACAAACGACCTGGTTTCCTGTTTCCCCGCAGAAGCTGCTCGCCACATCGGTATGACGACTGTCCCTCTGCTGTGTGCTTTGGAAATTCCGGTACCGGGATCGATGCCAAAGTGTATTCGAATTCTACTTCACGTTAATTCCGACCGAAGGCCTGCTGAAATCGAACACGTCTATCTGCGAGATGCTGCAAAACTGCGCCCCGATATGAAGAGTGCTCAGTAGACGATCAGATGTGCAGGGAACTCGCACATTACGTCAACCTCAGCAGCATGAAGCACTCGAAACCAGATCCATCCACGCGTCTGCGAAGTTGCTCCCGAATTTCGGATCCGGGTGTGACGTTTCAGAATTCGTTGGCTGAGAGTATGTCCTGGCCGTTGCGACTGCTGGCGGATGTCAGTGGCCGATCGTAAACTCCGGCACCGATGTCTTCCGACAGAGGAACACGACCGGACCGTTGCAGAACGCGGCGCCCCGCTGCTCGAGCATTCTGACTGGTCGGCAAGACCAGTGACATCAGGGCGGCGATGATTGAGCTGGAAACCAGGAACTCAAGCTAAAACGAAGTCGGAGCGAAAGCGTCTTCGACTACCCGAAACGCATCTCGCGTATTCCCCCCCCCAGGTCCCCATGGTTCGTTTTTTGATAAGAAGATATTGCCGTGCTGGTTCGGCAAGCGTTTTTTCCATTGGTGTACCGTGTCGAAATTTGAAGATGGCCAATTTGCGGAAACTTCCGATGGCCGCCTCTTGGAGATACACGGCTACAGGCTGGGAAGTTGTAGTCATGTTTTCCAAAACTGGATCTGACGCGGGACATGCGTTCAGGTAGAGCCAACATGCAACGCAACAACGGGCAGTGAATCTTGCATGGCCTTGTCTCGGAGATACAAGGTTGCTTTGGCAGGCGCTAGAACGAAAATCCGCTCACGGTGCAGACTGTGACAATGGCTATGGCCATTTGAGTGATCAGTATCGGCTTCCACATCTTTTGCAGGTCAGGCTGTTGAAGCGTGCTGCCACACATCAGAATAATCCATGGAGTTAGAAAGCACCAGAGACGTGCAGCTTCTCCCTGGTTCTTGCCAGACAGCCACAGCGCGAGGACAACCGTTAGTGTGGCGATGGCAAAATTTGATTGGTTGCTGTCCGGCGTTTCTTCGCCGGTTGATTGTCGAAGTGTTTTGATTGAATAATTTGCTCCCCGAGCGGCGAGCAGCATGACTGGCATGGCGACAGAAAGTGACAGCTCCAGCGGATTGACAAGCAGCCACTTCCACCCCGTGCGCTGAAACTGTTTGTAAAAACCTTCATGGTTGGTGAGATTCAGTTGCCATACGTTGAAAATATTGCAGTTGGTTTGCCGATTCCAGATAAGACAGCAGACGACGATCGAGAACAAAAAGATGCATCCAACAATCGTGTCGTTCCGCAATGTTGCCATCTTTGATGACCATGCTCGCAAAGCAACAAACGCAACAAGCACGGCAATAACGGGAAGGTGAGCCAGACTCAGCATCAGCCCAACCCACAGTACGACTCCCGCGAAAACCGAACAACAAAAGTGCCGACCACCTTTCATGGCAATAACAGTCAAAGCCAGGGAAGTGGTGCAGGTCAGCGGAAACAGGACGTCAGATTTCGGAAGGAAGACAGCCAGGCACGGCAGCGTTGGCCAGAGGCAACACAGTTTCCATGCGGTCGAAGAATCAAACCACTGTCTCGCCAGCAAGCACAGTGGCAGAATTGTCAGGACAACGGCGAACGTACTGCACACTTTCAATAAATGGAGCGCTGCAATTTGTGGTTCCTTCAAGCGAGTCGCGTATTGGGCTTCCGCTTCGATTGTCCGGAATGCTCGCCGAGTCTTATCACTTTCGATGCTGTTGAGTACCGAAACCAGTGTTGGCGACGATTCGCAAATGCTTAGGCAGGCTTTGCTGAGAAGAAACAGCCCCGGTGGATGAGTGCCGATGTGCAGCACTTCGCCTTCCTGCATTCGAGCTTCGTAGCTTGCCAGGAAGTCGGTCGTCGAGTCCATCTTGAATGCGGCTTCAAAAAAGTAGCCCGCGGACGATGGGTCGTACAGGATCCAGTAGGGTTTGATTTCGCGGTGTGCGGTTGGTGCGGACTGCTGCACGCAGTTGATCCATACCCAACTGCCTGTGAGTAGCAGGATGTAACTGGTTGCAGATTTAAACTTGCTTCTGCCTGCAGGCTGAAGGAAGACTGCGACAGCAAAAAGAATCGCCCCGCCCAGCAGTGGCAGCATCAGGCGGTCAACGGCCGCTAAGCTGTTAGCGATGAGTTCATGTCGGCTCCATTCCCATTCGCCGACGACTCCCAGTGGAATCGCCAAACTCAGCAACGCCGCAGCGGTGGTCAGCGTGCTTAGCAACAGCAACATGAAAAATCGTTGGTTCACAGATTCCGATTCGACGAGGAAGGAAAGCAGTTGTCAGTTTGGGCCCGCAATAATTGAAAGGGCAAATGGTTTTACGATGGGAGGATACGTGTTTCGTGGCACGGCGGTTTCCGCCGTGATTTCCGGGTGTGAACGACCAAGCTGCAATTTCGAAGATTACACAACGCGTCGCCCGGACAACTGAATCTTAACGCGACTCAGCAGCGATAAGGAAGAAGAAAAAAAAAGCCCTTCGAGAGCCGAAACACTCGAAGGGCTTTATCGATTAGAAGGTGAAGGCCTTATCTCCCTTCTTCCTGACCGAAGATAATAAAGCCACCACCGCCACCACCACCGGATGATGGGTTTAGGATGTAGTCAGCTTCCAGAGCCTTCTGGATGCGAGACTTGGCCTGAGCAAGGTGGGCGACTGTGTACTGATCGTATCGATCGGCACCGGAAGCCTCAGCTCCTTCGATCAACTTAACGATCTGTCGAAGGTTTTCTGCGGCAAGCATAGAAATGGCTTTTGAAGCAGCACTTGATCCTCCACCTGGTAAAGCCAGGTCGATGAGTCGCTCTACGTGCTCTCGCTGCAGATTGCGGCGAAGGCTTGAAATCATCGGCTTACGAGCAGTGAAATTACCTTTGGATTTGTCTTCCAGTTCTGACCAGATCTTTGCAGATACATCACCCAGCAGTTCCGGTAGCGTAACGCTGTCCTGATCTTCAGGAATGCGAAATTCGTTATCATAGACTCGCTTCAAGGTGGTCGGATTCATCAACATCGTCAATGTCGAAGACTGAATTCCCATAATGCGATCATGAATTGGCCATGTCGCATCAGAACCAAACGAGCGGTCGTCCATCCACTTGTCCAATCCCATGGCGTTGACAAGTTCAGAATTCAAGCCAAATGACTTGTCATCAAAACTGTTGTCCAGCACAAAGCGAATCGCCTTACGCTGCTGATCTGCAGGAACGACCTCAACTGGCATCTTGCCATTGGGATCTCCCTTTTTGTGCCGATAAATAAACGCTCCGCCAACCCAGTTTGCCATCATAGACACGGCGCGAGTCTGCATAGAAAGCGTTAGCTCATAGCCGTAACGAATACGATCCCAGCTGTCGCCATCTTTGATGAATTCAGACAGCAGTTTGCTACGATGATGGTCCGCTAGACGAATCTGAGTTTCAGCATAGTCCAATGGCTCCTTACTGAAGTCGTATCGTCGGGCAAATGGGTCAGGACCACTGGTGTCTTCGTCGGTACCAAACGCCAGTTCCGGTTCAGCACATCGTGACAAAACTTTTTTGGGATCTTCGAACGTGTAACCGTATTCAATGGCCCACATGTCATAAGGTCCGATACCAGTCATGCACCAGTCACCCTGAGTCGTCCCGGCACCAAGATTGATATTAGCCGCCATGTAGTCCATAACTGTGCTGGCCAGTTGCTTCTTGCCCTTGAATTCATCGCTGTTGATTTCAGCCATTGTATAAACACTTGACCCCTTGAAGTTATGTCGAAGTCCAAGGGTGTGCCCGACTTCGTGAGCAACAAGATGGGCGACAAGCGGACCAACAAAGGATTCCGGCATTCCGTCAAGCATCTGCTCCTTTGGAGCTTTTTCTTCGTCTTCCTTTTCGTCGTCCTTCTTTTCGTCCTTCTTTTCGTCGTCCTTTTCGTCGTCCTTTTCTTCGTCGTCCTTTGCCGCTTCATCAAACAAAGCAAAGGTCATTTTCATTAATGCCAGGTCGAATGACATGCCTTCTGATGCAAGACACATTCCGTTAATCTGGCTTGTTCGTCCAACCAAACCATCAAACTCGTCATCGCCCATCATTGTTGGATCGGCATTACCCATGGCATATCCGGCCATTGGCTTGCGACTTTCCAGAGCGATTCTCTGGGCGATCTGTTTACGGTCAGCTGGAGACGCCAAACGCATTCGTGGATCCCATTCCGGATGGTCGGCCAGCCATGCCAACGTTTCCGGTCCAAAACCTTCCATGGCAACCTTTGGAAGCAATTCGTTGAACTGCTTTTGATAGTGGCGGATCCACCCATCAGTAAGAATAATATCGGCATCCAGAATCTGACCGGTCATCGGATTAACTCGGCTAGGACCAATCGCTGTACCGATATCGTTGTTCAACCAGCGCACAAAGTTATAGTTGACGTCTTCGGGATCCTTGTCCATGTGAGCATCGGATGCAGCATCCTGATAGTAAACCTCAATCGCATCGGAAATCCCGACGTTCTCGAAAGCCTTATTCCATGAAAGGATTCCGTCCTTCACCCAACGACGATATCTAATCGGTGTCGTGTGTTCTATATAAAATACAATTGGTTTTTTTGGCGGGCTTAGCTGCAGCTTGGAGTCGGCCTTCTCAACGTTCCAGCGATTCACATAGCGAACGCGCGTCTCGCGGTCGTCGTACTTCGCAAGGTCAGAAAAACTGGTCGTGAAGTAGCCAACTCGCTGATCTGCAATTCGCGGCTTGTAATCAGTTGAAGCTGGAATCTCGCTCACTGAATAGTGCAGATTCTTCATGTTGCCACTGGCGGACGGTACCTCAAAGGCAACTTCAATGTTGTCCTTGAATGCCTTTGCAGTAGCGATTGAAAATACACCAAGCATTGCAGACTTGCTGGTGCGACCTTCAGATCCAAAAAAGCTTGTCGCATTTGCAACGAACAGAGAATCAAGATCGATCACCGGACCACCACCTGGCCCCAGAGTCACGATAGGCACATCAACAAGAAGTTGGTCTGTGAACAGGCGTTTGACTGATGACGATGCTTCTTTATCACCGTCTGCGCGAACGCTGATTTCCGGTAACATCAGAGCCAGTCGCTTGTCGAACTGTCTCCAGTAGACGTACATATCGTTTCCCTGCAGCCCGGCGTATGTATCGCCACTAGCCAGAGTCAACGCGATGTAGTATTTCTTCGCAGAAAAAGTACGCGGAAGTTCAGCATACATCTGGCCATCTTTTTCCCGAGTATAAAGTGTATACATCGGCGTTATGTTTGCCTTAGTAACTACCTTTTCGTAACCCTCGAGAATTTTGGCGTGAGGTGGGTAGTCGTCTTTACTTAATGCGCTTTGGGCATTGACAGTCGGACTTGCCAATACACCAATGATGGCCAGCAGCAGCAACGCTGATGACTTTCTGACTAATTGCATTCTGAAACACTCCTGAAAACAGGGTAAGTGAAGTTGGAGCGAATAGGCCATATCGCGTCTCGCCACCAGATGTTGAGTCCGGTCGATTAGGCAAACTCGTCGACGGCGGGGCTTTTCCACATTTTAGCATACCTCCTGATCTACCAAAGTTGAAGTTGGGCTAAACAGAAAGGCAGGCTAGTCCACAAAGAAAGGGTCCTGCAAAGGAGCGAGACGTTTTACCGATGCCGAATACCGACCTAGAAGTTTTACGCTCACCGGCACGCTTTTCGTAGTGTGAAAATGCGGCAAAGTTTGCCAAAACGGGCGAGCTGTTATTTTCCTCGATGTTAACCCGGCAGTTTTTCGCCGTTTGGAATAACTACCTCAGCCAGTGTTTCGACGATTTCATATGCCGTTTCTACCAGTCCAGCAAAACTTTAGGAGCCTTGGCGTGTCTGGTTTGCCACTTGGTTAGCTTCCATTACGCGAATAGAGATCACTCGAAGGGCTTTCTTCGTTGTCTATTTGTTTGGCGAAACGAAATCAAATTTGAAGCATCCCAACGTTTTTCGCACTTAATAAACACGCTGACTTAAGGTATGCCTGTCTACAAGGCGAGCGTAGCGAACGTTTTCGTTCAGGGGAGTGGCCAGCGACACGGTTTGACTTGCTGCCGCATGTGTTCGAGTAGCTTGAAAAGCTGACATCCAACGAAAATCGGCGGTACTTAGGGTACCGCCGATTGGTGTTATCTGGTTTTTAACTTTGCTGAAATCAGTTCAGAGTTTCCGCACCGGGTTTCCAGTTGCAGGGACACAACTTGTCGGTTTGCAGAGCATCCAGAACTCGCAAAACCTCATCGACATTTCGACCGACACCGAGGTCATGCACTGCTAACCAGCGAAGTGTACCAGTCGGATCAATCAGGTAAACGCCACGATAGGCAATACCTTTTGCGTCATCAAGAACGTCAAAAGCCGTTGACAACTCATGATTTACGTCGCCAATCATCAAGTACTTCAGTTCGCCCAGGTCGTCGTGTGAATCGCACCAGCCTTTGTGCGAATAAACGCTGTCCGTACTAGCAGTCAACAAGACCGTTTCACGGTCTTCGAATTCTCCAAGGGCTTTGTTGAAGGCTACAAGTTCGGTTGGGCAGACAAACGTGAAGTCGAGCGGGTAGAAGAACAAACAAACCCACTTGCCGCTGTAATCAGAAAGCTTCAGGCTCGGAAACTGATCGTCGCTACCATCTTTCGTTCGGTCGTATGCCTGCAGAGCAAGATCTAACCCCGGAGCCGGCTGGCCGACTTTAACCGGAGGCAATTCTGTAAACATCCCGTATTCATCGCGTAGCTGAGAATTACTGCTCATCTTTGTTTCCGTATTGATCACGTTATTGAGTTGACAGTGTTTTGAAGGATGGCGACGGCGTTTGATCCAGACATCCGTTCCGGCGCCAGTCACCACATCCGTGGTGCGAGTATAGAACCGCGGTGATGCAGTTCAAGCGAAGCACTCAACGATTATCAAACAGTAATCACATCTTTACCAACCCATGGCCGTAACACTTCCGGAACAACAACACTGCCATCGGCCTGTTGATAATTTTCCAGAATCGCGATGATGGCCCGAGCACACGAAATAGCGGTACCGTTCAAAGTGTGCACGTATTGCGTGCCCTTTTTCTCCGCCGACTTGCAGCGGATGTTCAATCGTCGCGATTGGTAATCAGTGCAGTTTGAAGCAGAAGTCACTTCGCCATAACTGCCACCTTCACCTCGGCCCGGCATCCAGGCTTCCAGGTCATATTTCCGATAGGCTGGCCCGCCAAGATCGCCCGTTGCCGTGTCTATTAAGCGATAGTGCAGTCCGAGTGCCGTAAAGATCTCTTCTTCAATCTGAACAATTTCCTGATGCACAGCCCCGGAAATTTCGTTGTCAGGCGCCGTAAAGGCAAACATTTCAACTTTAGTGAACTGATGCACGCGGTAGATACCACGCGTCTTTCGCCCGTGAGCTCCCGCTTCGGTTCTAAAGCAGTGAGACAGACCAGCAAACTTCAAAGGCAGGTCTTTCAGATCCACGGTCTGATCCTTCAGGGCTCCTCCCAAAGTAATCTCGGCCGTGGCAACCAAACTCAAATCAGTATTCGCAACAGAATAAATCTGAGTCTCGTCACCTCGCGGATTGAAGCCAATCCCTTCCAGAACGGAATCCCTAGCCAGGTCTGGCGTTGTATATAACGTGAATCCTTCGCTGCGAAGTTTCATCAGCGCGAATTGAACCAGCGCCATTTCCAGCATCACGGCGTCATTTTTGAGATAATAAAAACCGTGTCCGGCTACGCGCGAGCCTGCTTCAAAATCGATCAGGTCGAGTTTCGCCGCAATGTCAAAGTGATCCAGAGGTTCAAAGTCGAACTGTGGTTTTTTACCGCCGAATCGCACTTCAGCCGCATCGTCCTCGCCACCGACGGGTACGTCGGGATGAGTCATGTTCGGAATCTTAATGTGCTCAGCCCGTAACTGTTCTTCAACAGCTTTCTGGTTTCCTTCGACTTCGGAAATCTGTTCGCGTAACTGCTTGCCAAGTTCAATCAGACCAGGCCGTTCTTCGGTGGTGGCCTTGGGGATTTTTGCAGACGCTTCTTTTTGTTGACGCCGTAGTTCGTCGCCGCTAACAATCAATTTGTTACGTTCGTCTCGAAGGCGAATCACCGCATCGACATCAACGGTTACGCCGCGTGTCTGGCAGTTCTGTTCTACTTCATCGCGGTGGTCGCAAATGAACTGCAGATCCAACATATGTTCCGTCCTTAAATCAGTTTTTGTCTATGAATTTTGATGATCGTTAACTTGAGAATCAACGACACACAATTTGAAGTTGAGTTCGAACCAAAGTTCGCGACGCTCGCACAACGAAAAGTCAGGACAGCAGAATCCAACTTCCGTACTGAGGCAATTTCAGCCATCACCTATGTTGCGACTTCCGATAACTTTTGCCACAAATGTGCACTAGCCAGAATTCCGTTATTAAAATCATCCACGTGGATGTGTTCGTTTGGGCTGTGAAGATTGTCCGTGTTCCGCCCCCAGCCCAGCAGCAATGTACCGATTCCCAAAATCTGCTGAAACCGGGATACAACCGGGATTGAACCGCCTTCCCTGATAAACACTGGTGGCTTTCCGAACGCCGCTTCCACAGCCGCACCTGCTGCTGTGATCCAGACACTTCTCGGATCAAACACGAACGCTTCACAACCATGGAAGCGTAGAAATTTGAACTTCAACCCGGCAGGGCACAGCTTCTCCAGAAAAGACTCCAGGGAATTGAGCACTTTCTGCGGATCCTGCCCAGGAACCAGGCGGCACGTGATCTTTGCGGTCGCCGTAGAAGGTACGATCGTCTTGGGGCCTTCCCCCGTGTATCCGCTGAAGATTCCGTTAATATCGCAGGTCGGCCTGGCCCAGCGGCGTTCCAATGTTGAAAAGCCTTCTTCGCCGAAAGCTGCGCCGCTGCCGATGTTGCCGAGAAACTTCTCCTCGGAAAATGGAAGGCTGGCAAACTCTTCGCGTTCTTTCTCCGTCAGCTCAATCACATCGTCATAGAAGCCGGGAATCTGAATGCGTCCGTTGTCACCAACCAGACTTCCACACAACTTCGCAATGGCGTTTGCCGGATTCGCGATGCTGCCGCCAAAGATGCCGCTGTGCAGATCCATCGAAGGACCTATCAAACGAACTTCAGCCGCGACTATGCCTCGGAGCCCATAGGTAATCGCCGGAATGCCATCGCCGTATTGACTGGTATCACTAATGACCGCCACGTCTGCTTTCAGACGATCTTTGTTTTCTTCCAGAAACTTATCAAGGTTATCACTGCCGACTTCCTCTTCGCCTTCGATTATAAATTTAACATTAACCGGCAGCCTGCCAGTCGTTGTCACCCAGGCTTCGATCGACTTCAAATGCGTGAAGACCTGCCCCTTGTCGTCTGTTGCTCCACGAGCAAAAATCTTTCCGTCTCGAATCTGCGGTTCAAACGGCGGCGTCGTCCACAGTTCCAGTGGATCCGGTGGCTGCACGTCGTAATGCCCGTAGACCAATACTGTCGGCAACGAAGCATCTTCAATGCGTTCGCCATAGACAATCGGGTGGCCCTTGGTTGGAATAATTTCAGCCGAAAGCCCCGCCGCTTCCATCGCCTTTCTCACAAATTCCGCACACAGTTGCATCTGCGGCTGAAAAGCCGAATCTGCACTAACGCTGGGAATGCGGAGGAATTCAAACAGCTGATCAAGTGACGTTTGCTGCTGATCACGGAGTGATTGAAGAACGACGTCCATAATTATTTACTTCGTCAGTTGCTGTCGCTGGCGACAGTCAGGCGAAAAGGCGACAGTCAGGCGAAAAAAGGAACGGGCCAAAACAGGATCCCAAACGAACTTGCCGTAGAAATGCTTAGTCGGTGAGAACTGAACATTTCGCGGCATTCAGTATCTTCAGGATGACTTAGCCTTTGATGTCGTAGCAAATAATGATTTCCTGATCGCGCAAGTACAGGCGACCATTGGCGACCACGGGATGCGTCCAGACTTTCCCCTTTGGCGAACGCTGCTCGGTTTGAGGATCAAGTGTGAAACGACCGTGTTCTTTCCAGCCTTCCGGAGTAACTTCGGCAAGAACACAGGTTCCCGATCGTTCGTCAAGGCAGTACATCATGCCATCCGCGATGGCGATAGCACCTTTCCCGAGCTTGCTTTTCTCGTTCCAGACCATTTCGCCCGAAACCATATTCTGGCACATCCAGCCGGGCCCATCGCTGTGACCATAAATATAATCACCAACACGAATGACGCCTCCATGGTGGTTCTTCATGACTTTGTTGTCGTAAAGCTTTTCAAGCTTGTTGCCTTCATCAATTTTCAGCAACATGCAGCCGGCACCATACCCCGAAGTGATGTACACGTAGCCTTCGTGATAAATCGGAGTTGGAATCACAGCAGTACGCCCCAACGGCCATTCCGCTTCCCATAGTTTCTTTCCGGAAGCGTCCAGACCAAAAACTTTCTTTTCAACTAACTGAACGTATTGCCGCGTCCCAAAGTGTTCGACAGCGATGATCGATGAGTAATGAGCATTTTCTGTCAACTCGATCGACTGCCAGGTTTTCTCGCCAGTTTGCAGGTCGAAGGCAGCCACTGTTCCGTCTTTTCCGCCGGGTGTGCACAGCACAACTTCGCCATCAACCAATGGAGATTCTGAATACCCCCAATTCGGAACTTTACCACCAAGCTCAGTCAACTCGGCCGACCACTTCACGCTGCCATCTTTGGCGGCGCAAACAAGACGCCCTTTTCCACCGAGACAGACGATTAGGTCTCCAGATACTGTCGGAGTACCACGAGGACCACCGCCCCAGCCGTTCTCTAATTTTTCGCCGACTTCAACCTGCCAAAGTTTCTCGCCCGACGTTGCGTTAAAGGCAATCAGATACTCCTGACCGTCGACCGCACCCATCGTGTACAGGCGATCGCCAACGACAGAAAAGCTCGAATAGCCAAGCCCCGCTTCTTTCGCAGTCCAGACTTTGCTGGGGCCATCGGTTGGCCATTCCTTCAGCAGACCGGTTTCAGAACTTGCTCCGTCGCGATTGACGCCACGCCAGGATGGCCAGTCGGCTGCATTCACTGACGCAAGAAAGGCTAGAAAAACAAGACACACGTTAAATTTCATACGTCACCTGATTATCTGATCGGGTAATCCGAGCATCGTCGGCTACAGAAAAAAAAACCGCCACGCCACATTACTCGCCCCACAAAAAACTGCGGACGCCCTCACATTAAAAAACGGGCGACAAATCGAGTCTCTGCATTGTTCGTCCGCAGTTTAGCAATTCCGACGAAACCTGTCACCGAGCCCAACAGCGAACGACTGAATTCCGCGTTTGTGAGTCCTGCGGATGAATTTGCTTCGCGATTTCGAGGATTCCCACGGTAACCATTTGTCATTTGACCTTCAAAAACCGGTACACTCTTCGTTCTCCTCAGAAATTGTACCTCTCAGGATCGGCGGCTATCAACGTCTGAAAAGGGCTACTCTCACCCATGATCGACTTCAAATCCTACGTACTCGAAGACAACCAAGATGTCCTGGTTGTCGAACTGTCAGGTAAACTAGACACAGAAACGGCAGAAACGTTTTTTGAACGCCTTGAACAGGAACTTAAAGCCGGCCACAACAAACTCGTTTTTGACTGTAAGCTTTTGACTCACATTTCAAGCCTCGGCTTTGGAATGATGATGCGAGCTCATTCCCGTCTAAATCAAGTCGGCGGGGCAGTTCGTTTTGCCCGGCTGGAAGGCTATATCGAAGAGGCGTTTAAAGTTGTGGGATTCCACAAGCTCTTCGACAACTTCCCCAGCGTCGAAGAAGCTGCCGCATCCATTGACTAGAGCAACCTAAAGCAACAATTGCTCGCGTCAGCCTTGTGGGAAACAGCCACGATTCGGCTAAACGAGACTTTCACGGCGACGATATATAGCGTCATACGTTGCAGCGAGAGTTTCCTGCGAAGGCTGCGTTCTTTCAATCTCGTTAAAACATAGACCTAATTCGCAACGCGGCGGATTAGGAACTGTGGTAAAGAATTGACGTCTTACGAAAACACTCGGCCGCACGAGTTGCAGTAACGCATGTCGAAGTTTTTATCACCAGTGATCAAAACGGTCAGCACGACGTTACCTCGCTGAATTGACTGAGATTCAATAATTTCAGATTTCGCAAGGTGCAGACGGTGTCTATCATCGACCTTCAACTGGCACGCAAGGCCAACGCTCATTTTCCGCTTTACTGGACCTCCAGCCATGCGACTTTCGATCCGTTCCACGTTTGCGTTCTTACTTATTGCAGCGACTGCTTCCGCAGAACAGAACCTTCAACTTGCGTCAGAACCTGACATTTCGCCTGATGGCAAGACCCTGGCCTTCTCGTATAGCGGTGACATCTTTCGCGTCGCCACAACAGGCGGACGCTCTGTACGTCTGACCACACACCACGCAAACGACAGCCAACCACATTACTCGCCAGACGGAAATGTGATTGCGTTCATTAGTGATCGTACCGGCAGCAATCAGGTTTTTGTAATGAACGCTGCCAGAGGCGAACCGCAACAACTGACTTTTCACACAGAAGGCTTCTCGATTCAGGATTGGTATCCCGACGGAAAGCACTTGCTGGTACTTGGAAACCGTGATCACTTCTGGAAGTCACCCGCACGCTTCATGAAGATCAGTTCCACCGAACGATCAACTGAAAAAACGCTGTTCAATGATTATGGCAACGAGGGACAGGTCAGCCCGGACGGCAGTCGCATTCTGTTTGTCCGGGAAGGCGAACGCTGGTGGCGAAAAGGCTATACGGGAACTCGGTCTGCACAGATCTGGCTGTTTGATTCGACCGATGACAGCTTCAAACAAATCGTCGACACACCGGCGGGCGATCGTTCACCAGTGTGGGCACCAGACGGCAAAACTTTTTACTACTGCAGTTCTGCCGGAGCAAGAAACGGAGCGCGAAATTTATGGCAGTTTAACTTCGAAACAAACGAATCACAACAGCTTACAGATTTGGAAGATGACCTTGTCGCAACGCCAACGATCTCAGCCGATGGAACAATAATTATTTTTTCGCACCTGTTCGACCTGTATCGCCTGCCGATCGGAGAACAGGCTGCTGCAAAAAAGATCAACATCAAGCTGCGCACAGACGATCGGCTTCCCGACACGCACAGACGAACACTCACAACAGCGACGGACGCATCATTCAGCAGCGATGGACTGGAAGTCGCTTTCATATCCGGTGGCGACCTGTGGGTTATGGAAACTGAACTCAAAGAACCCGTTCAGATCACGAATTCATCTGAATTCGAAAGCGATCCTGTCTTCATCAACGATGGCGACGCAATTGTGTTCGTCGGTTGGAAAAACGGACAGGCCGATATTTGGAAAGCTGAACGATCTGACAAAACCAAATACTGGTGGCAGAATTCAGAATTCCAGATGACACAACTGACAGACGATACTGACCTGGAATCCAATCTTCAGCTTAGCCCCAATGCAGAGGACATTGGCTACATTCGCGGTCGCGGTAACCTGTGGATTCGTAACTTCAAAACAAGTAGCGCCCGGCAACTGGTCACATCGTTTGCCGCTCCCGGTTTTGATTTCTCACCGGATGGTAAGTGGCTGGTCTATTCGCAGTCGGATGACGATTTCAATAACGACATCTGGATCATGCCCGTCGACAAGTCGGCAGCACCCGTCAATGTATCTCGCCACCCGGACGACGAATACGGTCCAAAGTGGTCGTCCGATGGAAAACTCATCGCCTTCAGTGGTCGGCGCAGTGATGACGAAGTTGACATTCACTACCTCTACCTGACCGAAGAAGATGAGGACACTGGCTCACGCGACCGCACTCTGAAAAAGTCGATCGAAGCTTTCGAAAAATCGCGAAAGAAGAAGATGGCTCGCCCATCCGCAAAACCTGAAGCTTCCGGGACGTCTGAAGAACAGGGTGACGGGACCCAGAAGCCTGAATCAGACGCCGGCGAAAAGAGCAGCGAAGCTGCTGAAGAAGGCGACGAAACTGAAAAAAAGACAACCAGCGGTGATAAGAAACTGCCTGACGTGAAAATCGATTTCGACAACATTCACCGCCGGCTGAAGAGCATATCTGTGCCCAACAGTTCAGAACGAGTTTCAGGTTGGTCACCAGATGGCAAGTCGCTGTATTTCAGTGGTTCTGTCAAGGGAGAAGCTGGTACTTTCTCGGTGACTTTCCCCTCTTCGTTGACTCCGAAAAAAATCACAACAAGCACAGGTTCAATCAAAGGCTGGCTGAAATCTCCGGAACGAATTCTGTGGCTCGTAAGTGGCGTTCCGACCGTTCAACCTCTCACGGGTTCCGCAACCCGTTACTCGTTTAATGCTTATCAACAGCTAAGTAAGTCGGATCGGCATCGAGCGGCTTTCGAAACCGCATGGCGTGTGATGCGAGATTCATGGTACGACGACAATTTCGGAAACCACAACTGGGATCAGATCCGTCGAAAGTACGTCAAGGCCGCCGAAGCAGCGGGCGATGCGTCAGCTTTTGCGACCGTTGTCAGCCTGATGCTGGGAGAACTTAACGGTTCACATCTTGGCTTCTACATACGTGATGACCTGACGCCGAAAATGGAAGACGGGGACGACTGGCGGCCGACAACCGTTCACCTTGGTGTCCGTTTTGACGATGCATTCAAAGGCCCGGGCCTGAAAGTTAAAGACATTATCCCGAACGGCCCCGCCGAAGACGAAGGCAGCATCATCGAATCGGGCGAAGTCATTCTTAGTATTGACGGCACAGCAGTCGATCCCGATTTCGATCTCACTGCGGTGCTTAACGGACGAGCAGATCGTGATATGCGTTTGCGGGTCAAAGGTGCTGGCACGAATAGTGCCGAACGCAGCGTCATACTGCGACCAACAACTTACGCGGCAGCTAGGTCTGCGTTGTATCAGAAGTGGCAGGATGACAATCGAGCAGTCGTGGCCGCCAAAGAAGACAACATTGGCTACCTCCATATTCAGGGCATGAACTGGACCAGTTTCCTTGACTTCGAACGAGAACTGTATGAAGTCGGATACGGCAAAGAGGGACTGATTATCGACGTTCGAGACAACGGCGGCGGGTCAACGGCCGACCACCTGCTCACGGCGCTGACTCAGCCTGATCACGCCATCACCGTTCCTCGCGGTGGCGGGCCTGGGTATCCGCAGAGTCGTCGTGTTTACGCAACGTGGAACAAGCCGATCGTGGTCATGTGCAACCAGAACAGCTACAGCAACGCAGAAATTTTCAGTCATGCAATCAAGAATCTAGGACGAGGCAAATTGGTGGGAGTCGCAACCGCTGGTGGCGTCATCAGTACCGGCTCAGCATCTGTGATGGATGTCGGCACCGTCAGATTGCCCTTCCGCGGTTGGTTCGTCAAAGAAACGGGCGAAGACATGGAACTGAACGGCGCCGTGCCTGATTTCATCGTCTGGCCTTTGCCCAATGAAATCCCAAATGGAACTGACCGCCAACTATCAAAGGCGATTGAAGTACTGGACGCAGAAATTGACGCATGGAAAGCCATCGGACGTCCAGAACTAAAAAGGGCAACCGAACGCAAATGAATTCAGGCAGCCTTATCCAAACACAATTTCCTCTCCGATAGTCGACCGCCAGAGAGGCACATTTTTTCCAGAGTAGAAGTCGAAGTCGCAATCAGAAATAAAGTCGAACGATTTCTGATCGAAAGATCGCGAAGCATTCAAACATCGACGTCGGCACAAACATTCCAATGTCGAGGAACGCAAAGTTCGCCAAGCCAGACTGCAATTGAGAAATTGCAGTTTCAGGATACGATGATGGCAGTCAACGCCTGCGAACAGAAACTGTTTGCAGAACGAATCAGAAAATCTCCGCACCAACTTGGACGCTCTCGCCATGTCTCTGGAAACTCTGCAATTCGTTCTCGATGGTTTAATGCGGCGCTATCGTGAAAGAGTCCCCGATGTTGGCAGGGTGATTTCATTGATGAAGCGTGAAGGTCTGATCAGCCGCCACGAAGACATCGAAAACGACCACATCGCTTTTCGTACAATGGGAGTTCCTCAACTCGGACTTCAGTCATTCGAAAAGATTTTCCTGAACCTCGGTTACAAACGTCGCGATTCATATTCCTTTGAAGAAAAAAAGCTGAACGCTTTCTGGTACTCGCCACCATCGCCGCAGTTTCCCCGAATCTTTGTCAGCGAACTAAGAGTTCCGGAACTATCCGAAGAAGCTCAGCGCATCATTCGATCTTATACCGACGAAGTCGCCACGGACCCGGTTGAGCAACTGGATCGTAACGACGGCGTTGCCATTGACGCGTTTCTGCACCAGCCACTTTGGCGAATGCCAACGTTAAGCAACTATCTGCGACTTGCTGAAGAAAGCGAGTACGCCTCGTGGGTGATCTATAATCGGTATTACCTGAATCATTTCACGATCAGCGTCCACAACCTGCCAGCCCCGTTTAACACGGTCGAAAATTTCAACACTTTGCTTGAGACAAATGAAATTCGACTGAATAGTGCGGGGGGCAAAATGAAAATCAGCGGTGATGGTCTGCTGATCCAAAGCTCAACTGTTGCAGAAATGGTGAATGCGCAATTCGACGATGGCAATGGCGGTATCGTTGCACATTCCATTTCCGGATCCTATGTAGAATTTGCCGAACGCAGAGTGCTGCCGGAATTCCAATCGCTGCCAGCAGACCAGGTGGCTCGCGAACATCGCCGCGATGGTTTTGAAACAAGCAATGCTGACAAAATTTTTGAAAGCACCTACAGCGAACAGACCCGGCAAAAGTGATCAGCCGCAGCACCAGTCCTCGTTAACACATTTTTCAGCACTCGTACAAATCTATGAAATCACTTCTCGACAAGCTCAACATTCAGCCAGTCAACGCCGGAGCGTGTACTGGGATTAACGGCTGGGTTAACGATGCAAACGGCCAGACGCTGATTTCACTGAATCCCGCAACGGGCGAGAAGATCGCTTCCGTTGTGATGGCAACTGCCAAAACCTATGACGCCGTATCTGAAGCCTCGTGTGAAGCATTCAAACGCTGGAGATCCGTGCCTGCTCCGGTTCGAGGCCACATAATTCGCGACCTGGGAAATCGATTACGAGAACTCCGCGAACCGCTTGGCGAAATGGTCTCGCTGGAAATGGGAAAAATCAAAGCCGAGGGAATCGGCGAAGTTCAGGAAATGATAGACATCTGTGACTTCGCGGTGGGCCTGTCGCGTCAACTGTGTGGTCAGACGATGCATTCAGAACGACCAGGCCACCGGATGTACGAACAGTGGCATCCACTTGGCCCAATTGGCATTATCAGCGCCTTTAACTTTCCTGTCGCAGTGTGGGCATGGAATGCCGCGTTGGCCGCTGTGTGCGGCAATTCCATGATCTGGAAGCCGTCGCCGCAAACTCCGCTCGTCTCCATCGCCGTACAACACATCTGCAACCAGGTCATGTCCGATCACGGCCAACATAGCGTCTTCAATCTGGTGGTGGGAAGCAACAGCGACGTCGCTCCACAAATGATCAACGACAAACGCCTGCCACTGATTAGCTTCACAGGTTCATGTGAAGTTGGCCGTCACGTCGCAGAAACCGTAGCAGCACGCCTTGGAAAGGCACTACTGGAACTTGGCGGCAACAACGCCTTGATTGTAGAACCTGACGCTGACATGAACCTGGCCGTTCGCGCTATAGTATTCGGAGCCGTTGGTACGGCCGGACAACGTTGCACCAGCACCCGACGTGTCTTTGTCCACAAGTCTATCGCTAACAACCTTTTCGAACGGCTGGTCAAAGCCTATCAGCAGGTCTCAATCGGCGATCCTCTTAAAACGTCAACACTCATGGGACCTCTGATCACCCAAGCATCGGTGCAGACGTATCACTCCGCGATTGCTGCTGCCGTTCTGGAAGGCGGAACAATCGTTTGTGGCGCAGAAAACGCAAACGAACCCACTGGTTACTTTGTGAAACCGACAATCATCCGCATGCCAGCGCAAACGAATCAGGTAAGAAAAGAAACCTTCGCGCCGATTCTATACGTCATGGAATATGACACTCTGGACGAAGCCATACTGCTGCAAAATGATGTTCCGCAAGGCCTTTCCAGCGCAATCTTCACCAGCAGCCTCCAGACCTCTGAGAAGTTTCTGTCCGCCGTGGGCAGCGATTGCGGTATAGGCAACGTCAACATCGGAACCAGCGGAGCAGAAATTGGTGGAGCGTTTGGCGGAGAGAAAGATACTGGCGGAGGACGCGAATCAGGTTCAGACGCATGGAAGACCTACATGCGACGCCAAACAAACACAATCAACTGGTCCAACGATTTGCCACTTGCTCAGGGAATTGAATTCGGTTAGAGCTTGCTCGATCACCCAGAGGCGGGCCGAAAAACACCATTTCACATGCACTTGGCGCGAGCAACTGACTCCAGCTATCGCAAATTCCACTCGCGCGTCGTGTTTGTATTGAGCAGTTCGTCGGAGCGATTTCCGGACGCTTCCAGGCTGGTATCTGCCTCGACGATACCAGCAACAATCACACGACATTTCAATTGGGTGTGGTGAATCCTTTTGTGGACTTCGAACCCGCTGCAGAGTCCGGGCTAGCAAATGGATCTTCGTCAGAATCTAGTCCCGGCGCGCTCAAACCTTTCGGAGCCGCACTTTCAGGGGAAAGTGCGGCGGGCTGACGTTTTTCACCTGAGGGCACTTCACGACGGCCACCCTGAGCTCGCCGAATTGCCAGTGCGTTGGCGTACCGCTTCAGTTCGTCAGCATTCAGCCCTCCGTCTCTATCCGCATCGAACGTCAGCGCAAATCGAAGAATCTGATCTGCGTCCAATGGGCTGCCGTGAATTGCATTGCCCAAGCGCTGGTGGCCGGTAATTGCGCCGCCGAATTTTCCATATCGTGCACCTTCATGTTGCGGATGAGCCTGCTGTCTGTTCGCCCCCTTCATTCTGTCCTGCCGAGCTCGTGACTCAACATTTGCCAATTCTTCGCGATCAAGCTTTTGATCCAGATTTGCATCGTGTAACTGCAGCATTTGAGCCAGCTTGCCGGGCAGTTCACCGGCGTCCAACACTCCGTCAGCATTCCGGTCCAGCGACATCATGCGGTGCACATATACGGAATCTGCGTCAGGCGACTGAGCCTTCACCGCACCTACAGGCAGCACGGCAAAAATTAAACAGCCCAGCAAACGCTGCTTCAGATTCATCTTCATTAACGTCACTTGCCTATCGTCAGGAACCGCAGCAAACTTCAACGCGTCGATTTTAGTCAAAGACGGGCCTCCGTCTATGGCCACCAGTTTTTTCAGAGATCAAGCCGGCCTTTCGAGCCCTAAGTTGCGGCAGGCAAAAGCACTGGTAGAATAAGACGACGCAGCGTAGACAGGTAGAACCAACAACGAGCACCAGCGCAAGGCATTTATTTTCATGCTGAAGGTCATTGGGATAGGGTATCCGCGAACGGGAACCATGTCGCAAAAACACGCGATGGAGATTCTGTCTCTCGGGCCTTGCTACCACATGATTGAAGTGTTCAGGCATCCGGAACACGTCGAATTCTGGTTGTCCGCTTTGCACGATTCGGCGCGGACCACAATTTGGAACGATGTCTTCGCTGGTTTTCAGTCAACTGCTGACGCTCCGGCCTGCCTGTTCTGGGAATCACTGGCAGCAACCTACACAGATGCCAAATTCATACTGACAGTTCGCGATGGAGATAGTTGGTACGATAGCTGTCGGTCAACAATCTACGAAGCCATGATGCATCAGGAACGAACGCCGGACAAAGCTCATCGACGTGTACAGCAAATGGCGAAACGGATCATTCTGGACACCATGTTCGAAGGCCGATTTGAGGACCGTCAATTCGCGATCCAGAAGTTTCATCAACACAACGAAGCGGTTAAAAGTGTCTTCAACAAAAACCAGCTTTTGGTGTTTGATGTTGCCGATGGATGGAAGCCGTTGTGCGATTTTCTTTCTCTGCCGATTCCAGACGAACCATTTCCTTACGCGAACACGCGAACAGAATTCCAACAGCAATTTTCCGTTCCACCAATCGCGCTTCAGCCAGAATAAAAAACACTCCGATCACCTGGCAGCCAACGCTGCAGTAATGGAATTCGCATTCAGAAAACAGACTTCGATTTCGCTCGCAGCGATTTACAGTGAGACCGCTACCTGTCAGTAACTATAAGTCGTTTCAATCCGGGAAAGTCCGGCGCGTAACGATTTGCGCGAAACATTGCCACGCCATTCAACGACGGCGAATTTCCACGGGAAGGGTTGATAGCGTCGTTTGGCTTCGTAGCTGCTTCAGGTGCTCCCAGATAGTTCTGAAAATCCCAAACCGTCTTACCCGTCAAGTCAACTTCAATAACGTGCCCGGTTTCGCCGGAACAAATCAGCGTGTTTCCATTTGGTAAACGCTGGGTTCCGGAAACGCGAGGTGAAAATAACTGGTCTGGAGCTTTGTAGGTCCATGCAAGTTCTTGTGGACCAAAGGCTTCCCCAGGCAACAAAGTGTAAACACCATTGTCTGCCACAGGTGGGATTAGTTCATCTACGGTAGAATATGAACGGCCATCGCGTTCGCTGCCATTATTGAAAATCAAAATATGACCTGCGCCGGGTAGCCCCTGCGGAATCCAATGAGGATCGTGCTGCCCAAACAGCACCTGATCAAGTGGCGATCCCGCAAAATAGGTGAATGGATTTCCCCATCGGTATAGAAGATCACCGCCTTTACCTCGACGGCCACCCGTGCTTCTCGCAGCTTCTTTGCTGGTTGTGCTGTGATCAACAATCCAGATTTCATCGAACGTTCGCCCGGAGAAAAGCAGCTGATCCAGTTCTGAGTTGTAATCGATCGAATTCATGTGAATCCAATCCGCATTGGCACGTTCAACATAGTTCAGATCAATTCGTTCTGGCCGATCAGACGGTTGGCCAAAGTTTGCCTTCGACTTGTCAAAAGACTGAATCAGGTGATCCCAAAGGTGCCATTCCCAGACAACTTTGCCGCCGGCAGTTCCTTCCGGCTGAATCTCAAGCACTACTTCCGACCAGACCGCGTCGCCTTCAATTTTTGACGGATCTCGTCCAGCCGCAATTGCGTCTTCGCGAGTCTTCAGTTCCCAGGCAACCACCAGAACGTTGCCGTTCGGCATTGGCTCAATGTCATGATGCGAAAGCCGCGTCGTATCAGAAATCACGTAATCCCAGATCAGGTGACCGTCCCAGTCAAACTTTTGAACGCCGCCCGCCGGTCCTCCTGGAACGTTAAACGTGTCGTTGGCAATCTTAGTCGTTCTCAGCAAACTACCGTCTTCCAGCAGGTAAGCAGCCTGACTGGGACGCCGATTGGTCGTCCACGAATGTACCGGTTTGCCATCAAGGTCAATCAAGTATGTCTTCTGTCCCCCGAACGGCGCGATCAACGTGTACCCGGGACTCGCCTGCGGGGTCTTCAACACGACACCACGCCGCTCTGACTGAGCCACTGACTGATCAGAGTTCACCAGCAGCAGCATTACAGAAAACACAACCTGCAAGTATTGTCTGCTCATTAGCTCCCTGACCATCAAACGAAGTCAACTACACAATCGCGATCTTAGTTTGTCAGGACCTCAGCCAGAATTGCCTGAACATCGTCCGCTGGAATTGCGTACGTTTTCACGCGACCGGCACGCGATACATTGATGCCGATGCAATGGCCTTCGAGATCCATCAACGGCCCGCCGCAATCAGACGGCAGCAAAGGAATATCATGCTGCAGGGCTTCTGGAAAACCGCTGTCGCGCTCCGACAATGGCCCCGACATTTCATTCATGCGACGGGCTCGGACGCTGCCTCCACTGCCAACGGACCGCGATCCCAGTTTCGCCAAGAGTTTGTCTTCCTGATCGCCACGCCTGTATCCGATTTCAACCTCTTCGCCTGCCCGGTGCCTTTGAATCTGGTAACTGAAATCGATCGGTGACTCAACCAGCTTTCCATTCAAAAGCCGGATGACATCGCCCGACCTCAGCCCGCCTATCTCAGCCGCACTTCCATTCAAAACATCTCCAACCAGCACGCCACCGCCATCAGCGAAGCCAGTCTGAATGCCAAGGTAACCGACGTTCGACAAAGTTCGCGGAAGAACGCTAACCAGACCAATCCCCAACGGTTCACCATCTTTGTCGGCAGCGGTCAACAATGAACCAAGGGGCGCCAAATCACCTGCAGGAAGCCAGTCAACTGCAGGAAGCCAGTCAACTGCCTGCAAATTGTGGCGATCCACTTTAATGAGCGCTAGGTCACGCGTGGCAAACCGCTGCACGAGTTCAGCACTGATAACTTCATCACCAAAACGAACACTGATCACTCCCGATCTTGTTTCCGTATCCTTGGTAACGATCAGCCCGTTTCTGCTTACAACAGTGCCCAACACAACCGGCTCACCATCAATCAGTACTTCCACCGTGGATTCCGCCGCCTTTAATGTAACGGGCTCCAGAGCGTCCAGGCAGGACTGAAAAAATTCGTCTCCGACCGCCTGATTTCGCGATTGACGCCGCTGACTGGCACGTTCGCGAGGAATCGAAATGCGTGCTCGGACACGCTGCCTTAAGCGTTCCAGAATTCGGTTCATACTTCCAAAACGCTGTACGGCTTCATTATCAATTTCTGCCCCACCACCGTCCAGAACATCATCAATAAACAGGTCAAGAGCTTTATCACTGCGATCAGCCTTGCCTTCACCGGAATCGGAGCCTGGCTTTGATTCAGGGGCCTGAAAATAAACACGCGATCCTGTTGGCTGACACAGGCATTCATCAGAAGATTCACTTTGGGGATTCCCAGAATCGCCCTTTGGCCGCTCGTTCGAATCATCCAAAGGCGGACGTTGCCGATTGTCAGGAGATTGCGGATCACCACCTCGTTGCTGGTTGCGTCCTTGCCCGCCGGCGCCCGGTTCCGCCAGATCCGCAAGCCTTCCAAGCGTCACTTCGATCTTCTGCTTCTCGCCATCGCGAACAAATGACACGGTCACTTTGTCGCCCGCCTTGAACCGAACGACAGCGTCAATCAATTCGTCGCGAGACTTCACGTTCTCGTCATTGATCGACGTAATTTCGTCTCCGATCCGCAGTCCTGCTGTCTGGGCGGGCGAATTTTCGAAGACCCCAACTATTTCAACTCCACCGCTGTCGCCCGTTTCGTCGGCCAAACGAGTACCAAGAATCGGGCGATTAGGATCTGCACCGCCGTCGCCCGCAAAGCGACGACCGCGGCGCTGACGATCCTTCATCTCCTCCCAATAATCATGAAACGCACTGATAGGCACATGACGATTTTCGCTTAAAGAAGCACCAATATTTGAGTGAATCCCAATCACGCGGCCAGACGTGTCGAATAGTGGTCCACCAGAATCACCACCAACAATTGCACAGTCTGTTGTCACAAAACGACCGGTGCTCAAAACTCGTCCAAGCCGCAACGGAGCCGTCCGAGTTGGATCGAATCCACCAGGATGCCCCACTGAAACACACCACTCGTTTATATGAATTAGATCTTCCAGGGCAACCGCTACAAAGGGAAACGCGTCGCCCGGTCGGACTTCCATCTGAATCATGGCTGCGTCACGATCGAAGTCGGCGCCAAGACACTTTCCTTTTCGCCGAGTCCCATCACCGAACACAATAAACACTTCGTCGCCGGTGGCAGCGATCACGTGAGCAGCCGTCAGAATCAAACCGCTTTCGTCAACAACGACACCACTTCCCGCGCCGTTTGCGTTGGCGGAAATCACTGCAACAGTGGCGTCAATGCACTGCGGCGAGACAGCAACCAGCTGGTCACTCAGCCTGCGAAGCTCGCCAAGACTTTGGACCCTATTTAGCGGCTGCCCAACGGAAACTTTCGAAAACGGCTGGCTCGAAATCAACAACACGACAATAACAGCCAGAATACCCGATCGATGGCTGGAAATTATGGAAGACCTAAATATGTGCATTCCGATGTGCCTTGATGACGCCTTTAAGAAAGCATATGACCGCAGCAATTCCCGCCAAAACTCATGATGTGTAACACATCAAAGCTGCGAACGCCTGGAATATCAAGCGATCTACTAAAACCAATCCTCGTCGATGAACGTTCTTGTGATGACGCGTACCGAACCTCGCGATAATCATACAAAAAGCGAGACGGCGGCCGCCGCGAGTGTCTGGACAACGAAGTCCCACCGCATTGAACGGCGAAAATCACTGGCGTCGATGCGAAGCGAATTCGGCGTCCTTTCCCGATACTTCGATCCCATAAATTCCTTTTCATAAGGTGCAGTGCATTTCGACACGGTCGCCTGCTCTTTCACTAGAAGTAGTCCTAAAACCGTTCCGGCGGACTTCTGAAAAATTCTTTGATTTCGGCGAACGTATCCCTGCCGAATTCATCAGCCTTGCAACCGTGTTCTCACAGATTTCATAGCCACGTTTCAGAAGTTCCCGATACGCCCGAGCACTACCATACACATGCAGGTCTCGGTCATCATGAATGCGATGAAGCTCCGAAATCACTTCCGTTCGCTGCTGCTCCTGAGCACTGACCGGGCGACGCTGCCACGCATCGTAACCCGACCGACTGACTAAAACACACGACACATCACTGACATCGGCCAATCACATTCGTGCTAAAACATGAACTCGAACCTCAGTTCTTTTCGTTCGCAAAAAAGGCCGCCGGCCAGGTGGCCCGAGGCGATTGCTCGCCCCACCACGCCGAACGGGTTCCACCTACGAGACATCGAAGTAGGACTGGCTGCTGATGCTCGCAGGTGGTTTTCTGGCAACATGGACAACTCGCGGGTTAATGACTGCAATGCTCACATGCGGTCACCAGACATTTTGGATGACGCTGTTGACCGTGATACTGACCGTTTCGTTTACGGCATTTTTCCTGGCAGCCATTAGAGTTCCAGCCGCGGAAATGGCAGCCGGAGTAATCGGCATTTGCAGCATGCGCGGGCTGGCGGTCGGCACCATTCTGCTTTTTGTGGCCGCTCGCTGAAAAACGCAGCTGAGCACCTCACATGCGATACATGGCCTCATTGCTTTTAACGCGGCCGCAGCAGCAGTCTGCTTCAGCATCGAAGATGGTTTATACGCCAGAAGCTTCATCGCTCTGGGCACGTGTCGAATTACAACGCCCATCGCCGCGATTCCAACGGCGTTGTCTGTAAACAGGCACCAGTAAGCCCCACAGCTTATGCTGGCACGCGGTTTTTTGCGGCCATGTAGCTATTTCGAAACGTTGTTTTTCGTCAACAAGTCTTCGAAATCGACAACATTGAGAAGCGAACTCGGTAAGCGAACCGGTTTCTGTTCAAATGTAATTTGGGTTCGATGAAACAGCGGGAATATTAAGCTAACTGAACCTAACGACGTGCCACACACACGCCACATTCCAAAGACTAATTATTTCCGGAGACTGTCGCATGAAAAGCATCTTACTCCTGTTGGCCCTTGCCTGCGTTGCTGCCGTTGCAGTACCAAATTCTGTAAATGCCGGCCTGTTCTGCCACGCTACACCTGGCTGCTGTGAACCTGTCTGCTACACGCCAGCACCAACCTGTTGTGCTCCTGCACCAGTTTGTTGCCCGCAGCCAGTTCCGTGCTGTGCTCCTGCTCCTGTATGCTGCCCGGAATCTTGCGGCCCATTTCGACGAGGACTGCTCCGTCGAATGTTGCATTGCAGCGAGCCATGCTGCCCGGCACCGATCCCAGCTCCATGCTGTACACCAGTTACCGCGACTAGCTGTGCTTCAGTCGCACCTGGCTGCGGATCTGCGGGTTACGGTTACAGCTACGGCGTCGCGAACAACAGCCCACACTGGTTCTAGAACTTGTTCAGTGCGTGCATCAACTGCGTGCATCTAGAAAAAGCCGAGACTCGAATGAGTCCCGGCTTTTTTTCGTAAAGAACTCAGAAAGTTAGCCGGACCATGAGGCCTGATCGCCTCCCGAGAATGGCTGTCGGAGTAAAACATGACGCCTGTGCTGGTAACATTTGCGACCAACACGAACCATTGTCAAATGAGGATCCGTTGAGCGTTGCAACACCGGTGGCGGTCTGTTGAAATTCCAAACGAAGCGGCGACATTGGAATTAAACGCGTCGGCCGTTGTTGTGTCCGAAGAAAATCACTCGTCTCCGAAATTAGAAACCCGGTCCATGGAAGCTGAACTGCGAAACAAGTGCGATGAATTAATGCAGCGAATTGAGCATCTTCGAGGTTGTCTTTGACCTGGACAAAAAACGAACCCTGCTTAAAGAAATTAACGCTCGTATGACGGCTCCCGACTTCTGGGACCATCAGGAATCGGCTCAAAAAACTGTTGGCGACATGCAGCGACTTAACGGCGTTGTCGGACCGCTAAACTCGCTTGTCGCGGCTGGCGATGACATGCAGGTACTGATGGAGTTTGCGGAAGAGGATCCGGCCAGCGCGACAGAACTGCAAAGTGCTGCCGACCAACTGGAAGCCGATATTGACCGAGTCGAACTTCAGGCCACAATGTCGCAACCTGAAGACATCTGTGCAGCCTACGTACAGGTGCAAGCTGGTGAAGGCGGGACCGATTCCGCCGACTGGGCAGAAATGCTGTTGCGAATGTACGCTCGCTGGGCCGAACGCAACGAGTTCAAGATTGAAGAAATCGACATTTCGCCCGGCGAAGAGGCAGGCATCCGCAGTGCCACAATCGCTATTCGTGGCGATTATGTCTTTGGCTATCTGAAAGGTGAAACAGGCAACCATCGACTAATTCGTATCAGCCCCTTCGATTCAGCCGGCCGACGGCACACCGCGTTTGCAGCAGTTGATATCAGCCCCGAGCTTGATGATCATTTCGAAGTGGACATCAATTGGGATGCGGAAGTCCGAGAAGACACATTCCGAGCAAGCGGTGCTGGTGGGCAGCACATCAACAAAACAGATTCGGCCATCCGACTTACTCACGGACCGTCCGGAGTTGTCGTTCAATGCCAGAACGAACGCAGCCAGCATAAAAACCGTGCGACTGCTCGCAAGATGCTGCAGGCAAAGCTGTATCAACTGGAAATGGAAAAACGCGATGCAGAACTAGCTGCAAAACGTGGCTCTAAATCAAAAATTGGCTTCGGCGGGCAGACAGTCAGAAACTATGTGCTGCACCCGGATCAATATGTCAAGGATACTCGCACCGGAACAAAGGTCGGAAATCCTCAGCCAATTCTCGATGGCGATATCGACATTTTTCTGGAAGCATATCTCCGCTGGAGTCTTTCAGGGCAGGGCAGTGAGTAGCCGCGACAACTTAACCTGGCACATAACCGAGTGGCTTACCGAGAAGTCCGGTCCCAAGAAAGACCGGGCTTTTCTGCTAAGTTTTTGGTTGCGTAGATCAAATTTTTTCATGCAGGATCTATCATGACAGCGCACTTTCCCATCGTCAGCCGACTTGTCATTGTGGCCTGCCTGGCAGCCTGCATTACCGGCTGCCCAGCCGAACAGGACACGGCAATACGAGATACGGCCAAACCTGCTGAGTCCGCAACCGAAAACAAAGTGGAACCAGTAACAGCCGCTGCTGCTGTCCCGCCTGAACTCACAAACACCTTCAAATACATCAAGCCCGGTCTTAGCGAAGATGAACTTCTTGCTGGCTGGATCAGCCTGTTCGATGGCAGCACTTTGTTTGGCTGGAATGTGCCACAGGAAACAAACTGGCGTGTCGAAGACAATTGTATCGTTGCCGATGCGGGAGACATCAGCCTGCTGACAACGCCGTTTGCATTTGGCGATTTTGAATTGCGATGTGACTTTCATCTTGCCAAAGGCGGCAACAGTGGTGTGTTCCTGCGAACGGCCAATGACGTCACAAATCCAGCGACAGACACATACGAGCTGAACATCTGCGACGGCCATCCGACTCACAAAACCGGATCGTTTGTTGGCCGTCATGTTGCCAAAAATGTGCCTGCCGTCGAAGACGAATGGCATACGTTTCATGTGATCTGCAACGGCAACAACATCAAGGTACTGCTGGATGCCAGAGAAATTGTCGACTTCACGGACGACTCAGCTAACGCTCGATCAATTGGCAGCATCGGCCTACAAATGAACAAAGGGCGTGTCGCGTTCCGCAACGTCTATTTCAAACCGCTTGCTTCGAAAGAACTATTTAGCGGAAGCAACCTGACAGGGTTCCGTGATGTCCCAGGAAACAAATGCAAGTTCAGCGTCATCGATGGCTTGATCCACGCGGAAGGTGGACCAGGCTTCCTGGAAACAGAGGACACGTTCCAGGATTTTGTTCTGCACGTTGAAGCCAATATCCACGACGAAAAGGCGATCGCAGACGGGCGCCCGGCGAACAGTGGCGTATTCTTCCGAGCACTCGCGGGCACCGAAGCCGCTCCGTCCCACGGCTACGAATTGCAGATACAAAACGACTTCAAAGATGGCGACCGAACACTGCCACTGGACTTCGGCAGCGGAGGCATCTACCGTCGCGAACCAGCTAGATATATTGTCGCCGACAACAATGAATGGTTTACCGAGACGTTGATTGCCCAGGGAAACCGTTTTGCCACCTTCGTCAACGGGTATCAGGTGTTGTATTGGGTTGATGATCGCAAGCCCGACGAAAATCCCAGAAAAGGAATGCGTCTGGCAGCCGGCCACATGAGCCTGCAGGGACACGACCCAACAACAAATCTGGAATTCAGGTCGCTAAGCGTTCACGAGCTCAAGGCGAAGTAGCCGCGTTGTTGAAGATCACAGCCAAAACCGGCCCGGCTCGTTAAACAGCCCGGCTGGCTTAGAACCAGCAAGAAGGTGAGTTCACAACAGAAACCCGTTCAGCACCAGCGGCGTGCCATCCGACTGAGTCGCCGATATCGGAGGCGACTCCTGAACTGCAACAGCAACCTCGCGGGCATGCTTCAGGTTCACCCCGAAAAACTGGTCCGATGCAGGGTCTGTTCCCAGAAGAACGGCGGCTCGTGCTGCATGACGGATGGCCCCATTCCGATTTCCCTCAATACACTTAACACCACACGCTGCCAGCTTGATCAGCCCTTTTACAATAAGGGCATCGCCTGAAATTCGGCCGAGTTCAATCCAGAGGTGCTCCCAGGCTTCGTGAGCCTCCCAATAATATCCGCGATTGAAAAGCATCAGCCCCCACTTTAGCCTGGAACCCGGCCGCCACTCTATAATCCCGTTTTCATCATTGCGCATGTGTCCTGTCGAAGCAGAAATCGGGTGAGGCGTCACGCCCGGAACGTGAGTGTACGGCGGCCAGTCGGGAAGCTCACCTTTCGTAATGTCGGACATATCAGACTTCACCATTGCTTAACGTTCAACCCCGAATTCGTCCGGCGTGGGACCATCGACGCCCGCGATAATCTTCAACAACGACTGATTGTCTGTAAACGGAATGTCACCTTTGTAGGCCCAGGCAACTGTTCCGGTACGGTCAATAACAAATGTGGCATGTTGCAATTCAGATGGCGACGATTCTGATTCCGGCTGATAAACGCCATAGGCTTCGGCAACCGCATTTTCCGGATCAGACAACACGTAAAAATTAAACTCGCCGTACTTCGCATACCTCTTCGACGTTTCTTCCGGAGGATCCGCGCTGATGGCCACCACGCTTGCGCCAAGCTTCTGAAAGTACGCAATGTCGTCGTTTAGTGCGAACAGTTGAGCCACGCAATGACTGCAGAAATATCCATAATAGAAGACAACAACAACCGGACCAGCGCCGTTGAGGTCTTTTAACGCGACTCGCCTAAGGTCGGTATTCAGCAGCGAGAATTCAGGGGCCGATTGACCAAGCAGCGAATGTGCCATGGACACGACCGGCTTGTGTGCTGAATCATCAAGAAGCTGATCAAGCGTACCGGCAAGCTTCGACTGATCTGTCGCTTCCAGAAAGTCCCTGGCGTCGTCGTCGATTCGCCCCGATGGCACCAGTCCATAGCTTTCACAGATCTGGCGGCAACGTTCCAGAAAAGCCGGACTTTCAACCGCGCCAACCTGAACAGGAACAGCGAAGTGGTAAATCAAAACCACCATATACAAACCAGCTACACCCGCCAGAAAACTCAAAAACAGTCGAGTTGCTGAAGAACGCTGCGTGTGTGTTTTAGAATCGACGGTCATTGATCTGGAAACTCGCAAGAATTCGTGGAAACATCCCTGCCGAGTGATGACGCTATCCGAAACCACCCAGCTTCAGCAGACGCTCAAACAAGGGAACGTCCCAGTTGTGGGTAGTATGCAGCTGTGTTTGACAGACACTTAATGTAACAGCAACTTCTCGATCCCTGGAAGACTTTTTCGCTGCTGCGAACTGATATTCACTGCTTCGAGAAACACACAAATTGCAGCATTCTTGCGAAGAACAACAGTGTGACCTGCCACAGAAGTGTGCGAAACCTGATGCGAATATTCAGTAAATCACGGAGTCCGCCAAGGTTGTGCCATACTCCCAGCCCCAAGGCAATCGCCCGTCGATTGTGTGTCTAACGGTTTGAGTTTTGCGTGAATAGTCTTCTGGTCAAGTGGCAAAATCGTTTTGCCCGGTTTTTGTGAACCAGAAGGGAATCGCGGCGATGCAAACGCATGGCGACTTGGAATTTCTTACACGCTTTGTCGATCTGCAAAACTCTCGTAAGCATCGCGGCAACAATCATTTGCTGATCGACATGGTGAGACTCGTGCTGTGCGGCCACCCCAAGAATTTAACTGCGCTGCGGGGCGAATCCTGGGCCGATATCGAACGCTTCTGTAAAGCTCGCCAGGGCTGGTTTGAACAGTTCCTCGAACTGCCGTTTGGCATCCCTTCTCATGACAAACTTTCGCGGGTGTTAGTATTCTCGACACCGCACAACTGCAGCCCTGTCTGTCGCTGTGGGTCGCACATCTGCAGTTCTGTCTGGACGGCCAAACCGTAGCGATCGATGGCAAGACGCTGCGAGGTTCGCATGATCAGGCCGCCGCCTGACATAAACCCTTTGATATCAAACGGCAGTGCCATTCGTTCCTGACACCTGCTTCCACTATTGCTTGTCGCCCCAGACTTTGAATTTCCGGAGGCCTCCTGAAAACTTGTTGGGGTCGCAGGCAGGGTTTCGCTCGGGTCTCTTTTCTCGGCAACTCAACAGTGCGGCAACTCAACAGTGATCAGTTGGATCTTCATTTCTCCGGTGCTTCCGACGTATCGTGCGTGTCCTGAAGCTGTGTCACGACCTGGTGAAGGCGCACTTTGTCCGTGACTGGCTTGTGAGTGCGGCTATCGCGACGCGGACGAAAACATGTTCATCGCCGACGGTGGCCGCCACGGGCGGTTGAATGGACCGCTGCCCCAGTTGATTACATTTTTTCGGTGTGTAAGCCCCGTGGTATTTTTCATCCGGCAATGCCGGGGTGTTGGGACATCCACGA